>Ga0272443_10003303_pt1 | contig 19146 bp, 17 predicted proteins | sample SSMAcet12_FD_193581 | JGI IMG/M metagenome (GOLD analysis project Ga0272443, IMG submission 193581) | Marine sediment archaeal communities from Little Sippewissett salt marsh, Falmouth, MA, United States - SSM-Acet-12 | ecosystem: Environmental > Aquatic > Marine > Wetlands > Sediment ... | reverse complement strand
GAGGAACAAAAGAATTAATTAATAACGTCAAAAAAATAAAACAACAAGGCAATAAAGAAGGATATATAGATGATGCAAAATTAATTCCTGATATATCTACTTAAGTTAATTAAAATCAAATTTTATGTCAGGACCGATCGTATGGAATAGTAATCTTGTTCAACAATCACTGGAAAAACTCAGAATGGGTTTGCCTGCTGAATTATCATGTTTTCATAATAGTGATATTGAATTAAAAGCTGCTAATCTTTTATATCAATTAACAGCAGAAGAAGTAGATGAATTTGATAAATGCTCGAATGATATAGTTTATTTTGTTGAAAAATATTGTAGATTTTTAACAGATACAGGTAGACATATAGTTAAATTACGTGATTATCAAAAAGAAATATTAAGATCTTTATCTAAAGAAACAACTAAACATATTTTAGGAAAAGAAGAAATAGTTCCTGTAGTTCGTAATATGATAATGATGCAATCACGACAAAGTGGAAAAACTACAACTGTTGCTGCTTATTTTGCATGGTATATGTGTTTTCATAATGATAGAAATTTAGCTATTCTTGCTAATAAACAAGATACTGCATTTGAAATTGTAACTAAAGTTAAAGATGTTTTTAAAGGTCTTCCATTTTTTTTAAAACCTGGAATTATATCAATTGGTGCAGGAGGAATGAGACTCGATAATGGTTGTTTTTTGACATCTCAGGCAACAACTAAAACAGCACAAATAGGTTATACAATTCATGTTTTATATGCTGATGAATTTGCTCATATTCAGCCTTTTATTGCAAAGGATTTTTGGCGTTCCGTTTATCCAACACTTGCTTCATCTGAAGTATCACAATGTGTTATATCTTCTACACCTAATGGTGATGATAATGTTTTTTATGATATTTGGGATAGTGCTCAAAAAGGAAAAAATTCATTTGAATCAATACGTGTAGATTGGTGGCAAGTTCCTGGACATGATGAAGTATGGAAAGAAAAAATGATTGCAGATTTTGGTGAAGAAAATTTTGCTCAAGAATTTGGTTTAGATTTTAATAGAGCTAGCGCTAATTTATTATTAAGTTCTAGTGATCTTTTGTTTATTAAAAAACTAGAAAGTGAATATGAATTTAAAGATTTAGAAAAAACTGAATTAGATGATCTTTTATATAGAAATTTAAAATGGCATAAAAGATTTGATCCTAATGCTGATTTTAATTCAAAATTATATAGATTTGTATTAAGTATCGATACAGGAGAGGGAAAAAATGAAGATGAAAAGAAAGATAATGATTATAATGTATGTAATATATTTCAGGTTATACCAAAAAGTATAGTTCAATTAAAAAAACTTAGAAGTGATGAATATACTATTAAAAATATGTTTAAATTAGTTCAAGTTGGATTATATCGAGATAATATTAAAGATGAAGAAAATTGTGCTCAAGTTTCAAGATCACTTGCATTTGACCAATTTGGAACCGAAATTACAAAGGTTATAATTGAAATGAATTTTAATGGAAAATATTTTTTAGATAAATTTTCTCATCATGAAGAATATGAAGACGTTACAATATTACATACACATCATACTAAACCTATTCTTGGTGAAAAATCACCAAGAAGAAAACCAGGGTTTAAAGTAACTGCAGGAAACAAAGATTTCTTTTGTAAATTAGGAAAAAAATTAGTTCATAAAAGAATATTAATATTAAATGAAAAAGAAACAATAAAAGAATTTAAAGCTTTTGGAAAAGATTCAAGAGGAAGATGGAGAGGAATTGGCTCTCATGATGATATTGCTATGAGTACGATAAATGTAAGTCATTTATATGAAGAACCTGAATATGAAGATTGGTTATTTGATTTCTTAGACGAAATGGAAGAATCACCAATTAAAAAATTAATTAATGAGTTACTACAACAATATACTGAATCATCAGAGTTAAACGATGATATGTTTAAATCACTATTTATTGATGAAGAAGAGATGAAACCCGAAAAAAATATTATAAATCCTTATAATCAACCACGATATACTCCTAGTTCAACTTTTTAACTAAAACTTGTCTATACTTAAAAATAGATAATTTTTGTATTCAAACATAGAATATATAATAAAAATAACATTTATTCCAAGAATAAATAAAATAAATAGAATAAAAATAACTAAATAATATGTCAAGAATTGCATTAGATTTATCACAATTTAAATCAGCTGGAGTTTATACTGTTGAAATTGATCAAACTGAACGAATAATTGTTACAACACAATCATTAAGATTAGTGCCTGGCTTTTCAGCAAAAGGTCCTTTTAATACACCTGTATTTATTAGATCTAATAGAGACCTTTCAAAATTTTATGGTGACTTAGACCGTAAACTAGAAAGAAAAGGATCATTCTTTCATAGATCAATAGAAACATGTTTATTAGCAGCTCCTGTATTCGCACTTAATCTAATAAATGTAGATGATTCTCCGGATTCATTAGATACAGTAGAATGTTTTGGAATAGGATTAGATTGTTCAGCTGCAAATGATTCTTCAATAGCAGAAACTGATTTATTTGTTAATTTCTTTAATAGAACAAGATTTTGGACTCCTGATACTGATTATCTTCAAGGAGTTATTAATAATAAATATAGCGCTAGTAGTACTTCTGATGCTCCATTATTTCAAATTGCAAATGTTGGAACTAAGAAACTATCATTTATTATTAGAAAAGCTCAAGGTTTAACACAATATGGTGTTTATGCAAAAGAATGGTATGGTTCTGCAGATAATATTCCTTATGAATGGATTCGTCCATATGATTATATAAGTGATTATTTTATTCAAGTTATTGCAATTGAAGGAGATTGGACAAATTATAATTCATTATCACTTGATCCATATTATACAACATATTTTTCATCAAGTGGTATTCGACCTACACAACTTCAAAATTTCTTAAATTCTGCAAATGTTACTTTAGTTGGTGCATGGACAGGATGTATTATTCCAGATTTTAGAGATCAAACTGGTTCAGAACAATATATTGAAACTGTTGTTAATGCTGCAACTCCATTAACTGGAATTCTATTAAATATTAACCATGCAGCTCTTGATCAATTAGTTTGGGATGCATCAGATGGTCAATGGGAAATTGGAGAAAGTACTGCTACTGGAGCTTCTTATGTAGTAGATTTAGTTGGTCATAATTGGATTGATCAAGGAGATGTTAGTTCAAGATTTTTAAGTTATGTAATTGATGCTAGTGATAGTGTAATTCATACTGACGTTTCGGCTGCAGTATATCCATCTACAAGTACTACATATCGTACTTTTTCAATTTCTGCTTCTACTAATGCATATGCTATTACAGTTGGTGATTTAGTTAAAAAATCAACTACTGTAGCCGGTGCTACAGGTATTCCAGGTGTTACTTATGTAACTAATAAATATTATGATGGTTCAGCATATATTGTTGAAACCGCAGAAGCAGCATATTTAGATGATTCTACAGATAGTTTAAAAGTTCAAAAATTTATTGATGATGCATCTCTTGTTTCATACTATCAATTTATTAAACTTGATGGATTAACAATTTCTAGTAGACATACACCTGGTTATGATTCTAATGGTGCTGTAAATGCTGAAGAAGGTGTAGAGAAAATTTATTCAATGTTAGATGATGACGGAATATATAGAGGATTAACTAATCCTGATATGATTGATTTCCGTTATATTGTAGATACAATGGCTTATGGATTAGAAAATCAAATGGGAGGAAAAGTTTATCTTTCAAAATTAGCAAAAGGAAGAGGAAAATGTACAGCATTAATTAATGCTCCTTCAATTTCTCATTTTGCAACATCAACAAATCCATATTTCTGTGATACATTTGTAAGTGGAACAGATCCTGTTCCTGTATTTAGTACAGAATATATTCCAGCAGGTGGAAATCCAGATATGCCAAGATCATTTAAATTTACTCTTCCATTAGAAGTAAATGGTTCTAAATATTGTGGAGTATTTGGTCCTTTCCTTAGATATAATGAAGGTGGAAAAATTTTAAATATTCCTCCAGCAGCTGATGTAGCAAATGCGTACATACAAAAATTCTTAGGAGGAGATCCATTTGCAATTGTAGCTAATAGAAATGGAATTCTTTCAAATCCTAATATTGCTGGTGTAGAATATATGATTGATAAAACAGATAGAGATTATCTTGAACCATTTGGATATAATTCAATTATAGAAAAGCCTGCATCAGGTCAAATAATGATATATTCAAATGCTACTGCATTTCAAGATGTTAAGAGTGATTTTAATAATCTTCATGTTAGAGAATTACTTAATACTCTTGAAATTCAAATTGAAAGTGTATTACAACCTTATGTATTTAATTTTAATAATGCAGTAACACGCTTAAATATTATTAATGCTATTACTCCAATACTTCAAACTACTAAAGATGCGGGAGCTCTTCAAAAATATGAAGTAGTTATGGATGAAACAAATAATACTGCAGATGTAATAGCAGATGGATTTGGAATAGTTGATATTAATGTTTGGGTAACTGGAGCTCTTACTAAAATTGTTAACAGAATTACTCTTAATACAGAAGCAGGTATTAGTTCAGGAGGATTTATATTTTAAAAATATATAAAATAAAATAAGTTAAACACGATATGGCAGATTTTAAATCACAGGGCTCATTTGGATTATCACACTTTAGAAATTCTAGAGCATCTCAAGAATTATATGAACCAGTATATTTAAATCTATTTACGATTCAAATAGAATTACCTGAAGGAGTTGGTTCATCTACAGAAAATACAAATCTAATGTTAGAGAATGTTAAAAAAATATCTGGCTTAGAATCACATAAAATGCCTACATCTTTAGCAACTCAATATTATAAGTGGGCTGAGAGAAGATTTGCAGGTGGAAAGCCTGATAATACACACATGGATTTAACTATAGATTTTGAAGTTAATGTAGATAGAACACCAAGTGCATATATTCTTAAAACATTACGTAAATGGTGCGATTTAGTTTATGATCCATTAACAGGAAGATCTGGATTAAAAGCTGATTATGTTGCTCCTAGAATGTTAATTACAATGTATGATAGAGCTGCTCGTCCATTTTGGCAATGGAAATGCTATAATGTATTCCCGATGACTACAATAACTGCTCCAGAAATAGATTATAGTTCTACTGAAATATATACAATAACAGGATTTGGAGTAGCCGTAGATATGTGGGACGAAACTATAGTATAATGAAAACATTAGTTAAAGAAAACATATACGAACAATGGATAGGCACACCTACAATAGATGTGCCTATTAGTTATTCATATCATGATTCTGATGAAGATGTTGATAATTTTAATATATCCGATATAGTTCCTCAAAATGATATTAAATTAACTCCTGAAGATTTTGATTTTTATATAGATAATTTAATACCTTTTATTTCTGAATCTCCTTCATTAGCATTACAAGCATTTAATATTACTCTTAAAACTCATCCATATCTAACAAGAAAAATAATAGGATTTAAAGGTATTAATCCATATAAAGATTCTATTAATAAATTCATAAGTTATTTTAAACGTTTAACAAATAAAGAATAAAGAAGAATATGCATATTCTTCTTTTTTTATGAAACTTTGATAGTTTTTATGATTATAATGATATATAATATAGAAATATTAAATTTTATGTGATATGCCAAAGAATGAAGAAAAAGAAAATAGAGAAAAGGTTTTAGAAGAATATGCAAATAAAGCAGAAAATGTTAAAGAATCTACTTCAAATATAGAAGATAAAATAGGTCCTGAAATAGAAATGCCTGATGTTAAATTACCTCAACAACGAATAGCAGAAACAAAAATGTCTATGAGTAATAATATTGGATGGATTCCTTTAAAAATTGAAGAATTTCCAACAAGAGGTTTATTTTATCCTCCAGGTACTGAAGTAACTATTCGTGCAGCAAATGGCGGAGAAATAAGACATTGGTCAACATTACAAGAAGATGATTTTTCTGCATTAGATGATATGTTAAATTATATTCTTGAAAGATGTATTACAATTAAAGCTGCAGGTGTTGAAGCAGCTCATTTATCTTGGAAAGATATTAAAGAAGTTGATAGATTCTATATTCTTTTGGCAGTTCATGAATTAACCTTTGCTAATGGAGAAAATAAGCTTCAAGTTAATATATCAGAAAATAAAAAGGTGGATGTTACAAAGGATATGATAAGTTATATTACTTTAGATCCTAAATTAATGAAATATTATAATGATCAAGAAAGATGTTTTGTTCTTAAATTAAAAAATAAAAATATTATTAAATTAGATATTCCAACAGTTGGAGTTACACAATGGATTAAAAAATATCTTATTCGAAAAAGACAAGCTCAAGAACCTTTTGATGAAGATTATATAACATTTGCACCATTTGTAATTAGAAATTGGAGAGGATTATCTGATGATATTTATTCACAATTTGCTCAAGAATCTCTTAATTGGGATGTAACTACAATATCATTAATGGTTCATTTTAAGAAGATTTTTGCAGATACAATTAATCCTGTTATTAGATATGTAGATGAAGGGGGTGTGGAGCATGAAGCTCCACTTAATTTTCAAGGCGGAATTAAATCTCTTTTCCTTATTTCAGATCCATTTAGAGAATTGGAATAAGATCGAATTTATATTTACTTTTAAACTTCATATAGCACCTTCTGAACTTGAAAGACTTGAATTTTATAGAATAGAATCAATTATAAAAGAATATGAAGAACATATAGAAGCTGAAAACCGAGAATATGAAAAACAACAAAGAGAATCTGAAAGACAATATAAAGCTAAAGCTCCAACAGATTATGGTGGATTCAAAGTTCCTAAAGTAGATATTCCTAAATTTAATATGCCAAAATTTGATATGCCTAAATCTTAAAGACTCGAAAGAGTCTTTTTTGTTTTATTAAAGATATATAAAATAAATTCATATTAATTTTTATGAAGACATCTCCTGAGTTATTACAAGATATATTTGGTGTATTATCACAGATTAATGCAAAGATGGGAGCTCCTGGCACGCCTTCTGAAAAGAAATCAAAAGAGACAAAAACTGCAGAGGGATTAGGATTAAATATTGCTGAAATCGTAAATGATAAACAAAAAATTGAAAATGTAAAAAGTACGGCAGGAGCTTTAAAACAACTATCATCTGGAGTAACACAACTTGCTGGAGGAGTGTTAAAATTTGGATTAGTTCCAAGAGCTTTTAAACTTTCATTAATAAAATTTTTATCTGAAATATTACTTGTATCTAAAGTATTTGGTGTAAGAGCTTCTTTTGCTGCAAAAGAAGTTGCTAAAGCTATGTATATCATATCAGAAGCGTTACCTGATTTAGCAAAAGGCGTGCTTAAATTTGGTGTTATGCAAAGACTTGGATTTGTTGCTGCAACTAGAACGGGAATTATTTCATTAATGACCGCTTTAGCTGTTGTAGGAAATCCTGCAACATTACCATTTGTATTAGCTGGTGCAGCAGCATTAGCAGGATTAGGAGTTGCACTAACTGGAATTTCAAATGTATTAAAAAGTATATCATTAGTTATGTTATCATTTGCAGGTTCTATAGTTTTAATGGTAGGAGCTTTAGGATTAGCATCTAAAATATTTGGCGTAGGTCCATTAGCATCAATGGGAATTATTATAGGTTCTATTGCAATTATTGCTGGAGGATTTACTTTAATAGGTATATTATCACCATTAATTGCTCGAGGAGGAAGAGCAATCGCAGATTTAGGAATAGGAATGACTTTAGCGGGTTTAGGAATATTAGCTTTTATAGGATCAATTCATTTAGCTAATATGATAACTGGAAGTATGTATCAAACTGATGAAGCATTAAAAATTGCACTAAGAACTATTGCATATATGGGATTAGTATTTGCTGGTTTAGGAATTCTTGGAGGACTTATTAGGAGAGGAGGAATTGCAGTTCAACAAATGGGCTTAGGAATGATAGCTGTTGCAGGAGGTATTTTAGCAATAGGAGGAGTTTATGGATTATTAGCTAATATATTTCATATAAATATAGGTGAAATGATAGTCACTATGGCTAAAGGAATAGCATTTTTAGGACTAACATTTGCTGGTTTAGGATTACTTAGTATTTTAATTATTCCAGGAACTCTTGCTCTTATTGGAATAGGAATATCTCTTGGAATATTTTCTTTAATAGCATTAGGAATAACAGCTGTTATAGCTAAATTAGGAGGAAGAGAAGGATTAATAACTGTTGAAGAAAATATTAAGTTAATGGTCGGGGGAATATTATCTGGTGTAATTGGAGGTGTATCAGAAGCATTATTAGGTGATGCTGAAGGAAAAGGATTTTTTGGAAAAATAGGAACTATTGGAAAAAATGCTGCAATATTAGTAGGCTCTATTTTCTTATTAATAGGAGTATCATTTGCTCTTAAAAGATTTGCAAGAGCTCTTGATGCATTTCAAAAACCTGGTGTAATGAAAGATGATAAAGGAAAAGAGATTAATGTAATGAAATCTTCAACAAACATTGCAAGATCAATAGGAACTTTCTTTACTACATTAGTTAAAACATTAGAAGATCCTAAAATTATTCCTTCTGCAGAAAAGATGGCATATTTATCTCAATTATTATTAGGCGTAAAAGGTCCAAAATTATTAGGAATTCGAATATTTTCAGCTGAAGTTCCTGGAATAATGGATGCATTAGGAAAATTTGCTGAAGTATTAACTATGTTTTCAAAAGTAAATCAAATTCCTATATATGAAGTTGATAATAAAGGAAGAACAAAAATAAAAGGATATACAAGACCAAAAGATATAGTTAGAAGTATTGTTAGTACGTTAAAATCATTTTTTACAGGTTTTTCAGAAAATCAAGATATGTTAGAAGATCTTTCTACAAAGACTACTCGTAAATTTGCAGAAATACTTTTAGGAAAGTCTGCATTTAGATTAATGGGTCTTAAAGTAGGAAGAGATAAATTTGGATTATTAGAACCCATTCTTAAGTTTTCTGAAGTATTACAGCAATATGCAAATTTTGGAAGCACTGGAGAAATGCCTACTAAATTTGATTCAGATGGAAATGTAATTGGATGGACTAGTATTGAGAAAATTGCAAAAAGTATGGTATCAGGAATTTCTATGTTTATAGATGAATTTCAAAGTTCATTAACAGAAGATAAAATATCTTCTATTAGCGATAAATCAAAAATATTAGATAAATCTCTAAAAGACTTTGTTAAAGTTATTTCTAATTTTGATAAACTATCTAAAACAATTGTTCATATAGATAATTTAGGTAGTGCTATTGGAACTTTAGCTTCTAATGTAGGGTTACTTGTTACTAATATGGATAGTTTAAATATAGAGAAACTTATAAAAGTTGCTGCTGTTTCAGCTAAACACGAAGAACTTACTGCAGAACTTCCAGAAAGATCAACTTCAACTACTACCGCAGCTGCAGGCGTTCCTATGAAATCAGCAGTATTGTCTGATGAGCAAATAGACAAACTTGCAGAAGCTATTGGACGATCTGTAGCTAGTCAAATGAAAAATTCTACATATGACTTTACATTTTGGGATGGCGCTACTGGAGGTAAGCTTGAATTAAGAAGACAATAAAAATCTTTTAACAAATTCTTAAAACTCTTCACTTAAATTTCATATAATAATAAAATTAATAATACATGAAACAGTATCTTGATTTATTAAGTAATATATTAGAACACGGTATAGAAAAAGAATCTGGAAGAGAAAATATGCCTAATACTATAGGCATATCCAATGGAATTATTAAAATGAATTTATCAGAAGGATTTCCTCTTCTTACAACTAAGAAAATGTATTTTAAAGGAATTATTCATGAACTTCTTTGGTTCTTAAGAGGTGATACAAATATTAAATATTTAGTAGATAATAATGTTAACATCTGGAACGGAGACGCATATCGTTGGTATTTAAAATATTGTGAAGATTATAAAATAGAGATTTATTTTAAAACTCAGGAAGATTTTATAGAATATTTTAGAGGAAAGTATGATGGATTTTATCCACAGTTAAAATTTCATATACTTGACCTTAGAAAATGTGGTTATGAGATTGGTGATCTTGGTAAGGTTTATGGTTACCAATGGAGGAATCAAAACGGTGTCGACCAGGTTCGAGATGTGATCGAAGGGCTAAAAACTAATCCATATAGTAGGTATCATATTATAGATGGATGGAATAAATCTGACTTTAATGATATGGCTCTTCCTCCTTGTCATCTTCTTTATCAGTTTATCGTAAGACCTATGACACAAGAAGAAAGAGTTAATTTTTATTTTGAAAAATATAAACCACCTCTTTCTCTTATAAGGAAAGATGTTGAAAAAATTTTAGAAAATGCGTTTGTTCCAAAATTTTATCTTGATTTAAATATGTATCAAAGGTCATGCGATACGTTTCTTGGCGTTCCTTTTAATCTTGCTTCAATGTCATTATTACTTATGATTATTTCAAAAACCGTAAATATGATTCCAGGTGAAGTTACATGGATAGGAGGAGATACTCATTTATATTTAGATCATATTCCTCAAGTTAAAGAACAATTAAAAAGAGAACCGAAAGAATTACCGGAATTATTAATAAATAAAAAACTTAATTCATTAGAAGATATATTAAATTTAGAATATAAAGATTTTAAATTAACTAATTACGAGTCGTATCCAGTATTAAAAGCTAAATTATTTACAGGAGTTTAAAAATGAAAAAGAAGAAAAAGAAAGAATCAATTTTTGAAAAATGTATTTCTTGCGGCAAAATTTTACCTAATATAACAAAAGATATGGATATTAATTTACGCAATTATTATATTGAAGGCACGGGTCAACTTTGTAAGAAATGCTATAATAAAATTTATAATAAGAAAAATTCTGAAAAATTAAAATAGAAATACTTAAAAAATATATAGAAATAAAAAATGCTTGAAAAAATTTGTTTATATTTAGTTGGTATAGGTATAATTATTATAGTATTTCTATCAATTATATTAATAATTAAGATTAATAAAGATATAAAAAATATAAATAAAGATAAACATAAAAAGGAAAAGGAAATTTTAAAATTTTTAAGTAATAAAAAAAATAAAACATATTAAAATATGGGAAAGATTAAGAAACTTGCTCTGACAATCAACGCATTTGATGCAAGTGAAATGTTAGAAACATTGATTTCTGAAATAAGAGATCAAGTAGATTATGTTGTTGCGATATATCAAGATAGATCTTATTGTGGAAATCCTATAGATCCTATAGATATGGAAGAACTTAATCGTTTGCATAAGATAAAATTAATAGATGAGCTTATTAAATTTGAACCCGACACATCAAAACCTAATAGAGAAGAAGAAACTGTTAAAAGAAATATGGGAATTAGAATGATGAAAGAAAGAGGTTTTTCTCATATTCTTAATATAGATGCAGATGAACTTTATGATCCTGAACAATTTAGAGAAGCAAAAAGACAAATCAATGAAAACGGATGGCCAATTACCTATTGGAGTTATGTAAATTATTATAAAGATTTTGAGCATTATTTAGTTTATCCATTTAGACCATTAGTTCCAGGAATTCATTCAACATATTTTCAGTATACGTTTCAAGGACCGGCTCCGGGACCTACAGATCCAACGAGAAGAATTTTTAATCCAATGAATATAGGTACATATGTCTTTCCAGATGAAGTGATTAGAATGGCTCATGGTGCATGGATAAGAAAAAATATTAGAAAAAAATTAGAAAATTGGAGTGCAAAAAGTCACTTTAACGATGAATTAATTGAAAAAGCTGTATATCAATTTGAGAATTGGAAAGAAGGCGATCCAGCTATAATGTTATTTAATGTTCCGGAAAATAGTGTTTATGTTAAAAAACTAAGTACTAAAATACATAAATTTGAAGTACCTTGGTTGAAAAAAGAAAAGGAGGCTTAAGCCTCCTTTTCTTTTTTCATATTATATTATTTCTATTTTTTCTCTTACTATAAAACTTTCGTTTTTTATATTCTTTAATTTTTCTTTTCTTCTACTTCTTTGAGTATCTGTTGCATCATAATAATATTCAATAGGTTCATTAATTAATAATCTTGCACTTAATGGTTCTATTTTAACAGATTTTTGTGTAGCTTCATCTTGAATTATATAAAATTTTAATGCATTATCATTTGTTGTAACTATTGATCTAACAATACCTTTGTATTTCCTTTTATTATCAGGTGTAGCATTTGATCTAACAGCATATCCTGCTATTTTTGAACCTATTTGTATTTCATGTAATTCTGGATTTGCTGAAGGCCTGGGTTCTAATGTATGATTAAGCGGTTTAATTTCATAAGTATACATAGTAGTAGGCCCGCCACTATTCCATGCTCCTCCAAATCCACCTCTTGTAGTTCCACCCATACCACCGGTGAAACTACCACCAGCAGACATTGAAAAACCGGCACCATAACCTTCTAAAACAATATGTTCTCTAACAATTTTCAAATTTATTATCCTCCCATTACGTCTTCTCTAGAACTAAATTTAATATTTCCGAATGCAGCTCTAAACATATCCATAGCTTTCTTATATTTTTCTTTTCCTTTAATATCTCCTGTTTCTTTATGTATATATGGATGTGTTTCAACTAATAGAAATAAAGCTTTACCTGCTAATGAAGGATTTCCTAAATTAATAAAATATTGAACATAATTTTCAACTTCTTTAGCAGATAATTCTCTACCCTTAGATTGAGAACAAACTGCACCAATCAATGCATTAGCTTGAGGAATATTAAATCCAGAACCTTCTTTTTTAGGTTTAGGAGCTTTTTCTGGATCCGTAAACACCATTCTAATTTGTTCTGGTTTAAATGCTTCTAGTAGAACTAAAAATGCTACAAATGCTTCTACTGTAGCTGAATTAACAGTTCCTGCAATCATGGCTTCCATATCAGCTTTCGTAAATAATATATCATTGAAATCTTTACATGCTTGAAGTATGTGTGACAATGCTTCCCATGAACGAGGAGTAGTGTTAACTTTAGTTTCATTATCAAATAGATAAAAATGATCTCTATTAAAATCTACAAATGTAGTTATTCTCTCATCAATACCAGCTCCTTTAGCCCATTCAATCCATTCATCAGCAGTAGGAACAAAATTCCAATGTTGAAAACGGTTTGCAAGAGCAGAACTAATTTCAACTTGACCAGTAGGATCGTCTAATTCTCTATTTGTAGCGGCTATTATAGCCCATTTACTTCCTAAAACTTGATCACCAATTTTTCTTTCACCTATAAGTTTCAAACATGTATTTTGAACTTCTTCTGGAGCTCTAGATAACTCATCTAAGAAAATTATTCCTCCTTCACCATCATTTGCAATATCATCTCTTCTTGCATTTTCTTCAGGATCATTTGAAGGAGTAAAAACCGGTAGCCAGTTTTTTGGAATATCTTTTGCTACTTCTTGAGTTTCTCCATCTTTTCCTTTTTGAAAGATTCTAACAGCGGGAAGTGTCCAGTCATCAGGAGTCATTCTAGAAGTTTGAACATCTATAAGTCTGTGTCCAGGACCTAATGATCTAATACAAGAGTTAGTAATAGCTGTTTTTCCAATTCCCGGAGCACCCCAGATAAGAGGAGGCATTAGTGAAGGTCTTCTAATTTGCATCATTAATCTTTTAACTAAGAATTCAGAATTTACATTTCTAATTTTATCTTCTCCAGTATATTTTAGAGGAACTTTATCTTCATTTAAAGATTTATCTCTTTTATAAGATGTACTTTCAAAAACTCTAATTAATCTTTTATTAGCAGTATTTATTTTTGCTAGTCTTTGATAATCACTTTTAATTCTATCTAAAATATGTTTTCCTGATTGCATTGAAGATAAAGAAGGTTCTTTTTGTACATCACTTGCACTTGGAATAAATTCTATATTTTTGATTTGTTTATTCTTACACATTATTCCAATATTAATTGGAGCTATAGCTGGTACTATTTTATCTTTATATAACGCTACAAAGAAATCTCCAACTTTTTTGAAAACTCCACCTATAAGATTTTTTGTTTTATTAAACCAATCACGAACTTTTCCTTCAGTTAATTTTTGATGTTCTTTATAAATTGTAGATTCTACTAATGATTCTGGAACTAATTTTCTCATTTTATTATTTTTATTTTATTTTATAATTTATATATTATTTTTTACATATCTGATGTTGCAACTCTTATAGCTCTACCGAATGGTCTTTCCCAATCAAAATTATCATATATCATCCATATTACTTTATTGTGATATGGTGGTGTTTTTGGATTTGACGCGTATCCATCTGTTAAAACTATACATAGATTTACATAATCATTCATATGAGCTTTAATCCAATCAAAAATTGGTTGAAACTCAGTACCTCCTCCACCTTTAATATTTTTAGGTTTCCAAACTTTTTGAGTAGCTTTAACTTTTTGAACTGAACTTGGATCTACATGAGTATCAAAGAAAAGAATAGTTATTTCTTTAATTTTTTTAGCAAATATAATGTCGTTTACTTCACCCATAACTTTTTCAAATGTATCACCTACAAACATAGAACCTGATACATCAACTGCAACAACGGCTTTTTTGATACCTGATTTCTTTTTCTTAAGTCCTCTTTTTAAATATTCTCTACTTTTATATAAATGTTTTTTGCTTCCTACTCTATACTCTTTTTCGGGCATTAGAGCATTTCCAACATATGCTTTTAAAAGTTGTTTCCAATTTTGAGATCCTTTTAAGAATTTTTTAAGACTATTTATAAGTGCGTCTCCTCTAACATTTCCAGCTTGTTTAAGTTTTTCTGCAGCCTTTAATATTTCTTTAGCATTTGCTTCCCATTTAGCTCTTGATTCTTCACCTTGTCTTGCTTCTTCCGGAGAATATCCTGAAGCTTCGGCAATTTGTTCTCCCGTTTTTGTATCAATAACTCCGCCCGATCTACCTTTATCAATATCTTTAAGTTTTTTAGCCATAGATGATTGAGCAGCTGCAGCAGCTTGTTGTTTTTTAGCATCATCAGGTTGACCTTGACCTTGACTTTGATCTCCTTCACCTTGACCTCCTTGACCTGATCCTCCTTCACCTTCTTGTCCTTGACCTGGCTGTCCTTGACCTGGCTGTCCACCAAATTGTGGAGATCCTTGACCTACATTTGAAGGTGGAGGAGGCAACTGTGGAGGATTCTTCTCTAAATCTCGATATATTTCTTCTACAGGTTTATTTAAATATTTCTTATCGTATAAACCATGAATTTCATTATTAACAAAATTTTCATCAAAGTCATCTGTTGTATCTACAATAATTGTATTAATTTCATAATCAGCTGCAACATTAAATAATTGATGATCAAATCCCTTTCCTCTTTCTTGGTGCATATAAATACAATGCATAATTTCATGAATGATTACAAATATTTTTCCCAACCAAGATAATTCTGCCGCAAATTCAGGATTTACAAATAATCTAACTCCATCAGTAGCCATAGTAGGAAGTACCCAAGTATAAATAGTTGGAGTCATCTCATGAACATATGGACGATACAGTGGTGATTGTGTAGTAATTTTAAATTTTGCTTTTTCTATTTCATCTGCAACCTTTTTAACATTTATCTTTTTTCCTGTATATGGAGAAATAGCTTCTTCTTGATCTATTAGTTTTGGAATTGAACTTATATCAGCTGCTTCACTTTCACTTAATATAATTGAACCAGATTTAATTTCTTTTTTAAATTCCTCAAATGTAGGATAAAAATTTTGTTTCATAATATTTTAATTTTTTTCTATTGATTTTATATTAACTTAGAATATTTTGTCTTCCATTGCAATTATTTTTCCATGTATTTTATTACCCAGTTTTTCTTTAATAAGTTGTTTATTTATTTTATCATTAGGTGTAAACGTTAAATCTCCCCATACAATAGGAAAATGATCTAGTGTTTCAATAGAATTAAAGGCTATATCTAAATTTCCATTAATTTCAGAAGGACAATATTTTAATGATTTAATATTATTATGACTTATCCATAATGATCCACCAATATATGAAGCAATTCCTTCTAATGATTCTAATTTATTATATGATGCAGAATAATCTTTATCAACATAACGAGGTCCATACTTTAAGCTTTTTAAATTATTATCTTTACATATAAAAGAGCCTGATATAGTTTCTGCTACTCCTTGTAATGATACTAATTTATTATGATCACAATGAAATCCTCCATGTACTTCATCAAATTGAATGTATTCTGGTAATTCTTTTTCTTTTAATCTATTAGATAAAATAACTACATCATATACTGTAATTTTATGATTTTCATTAATTTTATATAAATGTTTAGAAAAATGATATTTAGTTAGCCATTCTCTAATTAATTTATTGATTCCTATTCCCATATCAGAAATAGGTTCACCATCTCTTGTAAATCTCATATAGTCATATATAGTTTCTGTTACTAATTTACTCATATTATATTATTGTCATATAATCAATCTGTACTGAAAATGTTTGAGGATTATAAACATAAAATCCTGTTATTAAATTTTCTTCTGTTGAATCATCTTCATCTTCAGCAGTTATCCATATTCTTAATGGACCAACTTTTTCCCATAAATTATTAGTTTCAACTTTATCAAGATAATCTGCTGCTGTTATTGCATCTGGATCACATGAAGTTCCACTTGCACCTACATCTACTGCATCATAATCTCTATCATAACAAGTTGAAGTTTCATATGTTGCATATGTCAAAAATACAGAAACATCAACTTCACTTCCTCCCGAACTTGCATCCCAATAAGTTGAAGCTTCATATGTTGCTTGAGTTCTAAATTCTGAAACACTTATCGGTGAGTAATATGTTAAATAATCAGGAACATGATTAATCTTAACGTATTTTTCATAATCTTCTGCTGTTGTGGGATATGTAACTTTAAGAACATATCCTAACATACCACCATTAGGATATTTAAATGCTGGAATTTTTGATGAAACATCTTCAGCTATTATTTCTTCTGCATACATAGGATAAGTAGAATCCCAAAGACTTACGTCTACTGCTGTTACATCAAACCAATATCCGGCAGTTTCGCCTGTAAATGTCAAGCCACTTGAATCGTATGTAGAATCAACAGATACACCAAGTGCTGCTAAAGCAATGTCTATAGCATTTTCAATAGTTGTTTCTTCTGTAGGATCGGCAGAAGCTATAAAACCATTTTGATAATATCTAAAATTAGAGTAATAATTAATTGACACATTAACACTCATATAATACATATGATTAGATCCTGTATAAACAACAGAACCATCCCATGGAAAATATTGAACTTGTTCTTCAATACCTTTAGTCATTCCAGGTATATATGTAATTTCTCCAGATTGTAATATTTTTGATTGCTGAACATAACCATCAATACTTTGTTCAATACTACTTAATCCTAGTGCAGATATAACATTACTACCTGATATAATTCCTACTTGTTCTCCGTGTAAGAATTCAAAATAAGATTCGTCAGCTTCACCAGCACATGGAGCTAAATCAGGATTTATATAGTCATTAGTAAGATTATTGAAAATGTCTGTCATAAATTCATAATTATTTTATTTATTTATTCAAGATTTAAATGAATATTATTTCATAAAAAAAGAGACTTGCATGCAAGTCTCTTATATTCTATCAAAATTTAAATGTTCTCCAGGATTAATAGGAATTCCAAATTTATCTACTCTTCTATCTAAAGTTCTTCTTCGTTTTTTTTTACTTTTTCGGATGTTGGTATAGCTTTTGCATCTAATACTTCAACACCGTCATCTACATAAGGTTTTAAACCCTCTAATAAATCATCGATAGACTCGGATGATATCTCGTCACTTCGTTCCTCTTTTATAATAGTTATATTATCCAAATCTTTTTTTTCTTCTTTGATTAAATCTAAGTCTTTGTTAACATTTGAAATTTCATTATCATCTATAAGTGTTTCTGTAAGAGGCTCAGATATTTTTTCTGTTTCTGGAACTTCTATTTCCTCTTTTATAGAAGTTCCTATACTTTTTTTGAATCTGGAATTTTTATTTCATCTTCTTTTTTTGATGGAATTGATTCTAATTCAGAATCTAAATCTTCTAATAAATCTTCTTCACCGTCATATATTTCATTTAATTCAGATTCTAAATCTTCATCTAAATGAAACCAATTTTTTTGATCTTTATCTTCATTAAGATTATCTATAGATTTTGATTCTTCCTTTTTTATTTCATAAATATCATCTTCAGTTTTTCCCATATGAATATCTATTTCTTCATTATCTTTTTCATCATTTTTTTCTATTAATAAATCACCATATTCTTCAGATATTTCTTCACCGTTAATATTATTTTCTTTAGGTGATGTTCTTTTTTCTATTTCATTTTCTATAATTTCTTCAACTTCTTCATCTGAAACAGTTCCAATTTTCTTTTTTTCTTCAAATTCTTCAGTCATTAGTTTCATATTTTGTGCAACTAATGCTGTCATTCCAAGAGCTACAATTGGAAGTAAAGCACCGGCAATCCATGAAATTATAATTTGATACATTTCGGCATTTTGAGCTTGCAATCCTATTAGAATAGATTTTTGCCAATATACCCAGTCATCACTCCCTGAATTAGACATAAATTTAAATGAAGCATATACGTTTGCAGTTACTTGTAAAGCTGTTAATAAAAACATTAATGCCCAAGGTAAAAACTTATCTTTATTTTTAGTCATTAATATAGAAAATAATACAGAAGCTTGACCAATTTCATATGTTATACCAAGAAGTATAGCAAGACTCATTGTATTTGCTAAATGAAAAAATGTAATAGAGTGTAAAGTTGATACAAATCCTACAAATAAGTATAACAGTGCAAAAGTAATAATAAGTCCCCAATATAGACCTTTATTTGTAATTTTAAATTTTTTAAATATACTCATAATTTGATTTCTTTTTCATCAATACTAAATTTCATTAGTTTTCTTTTTAGTTTTTTATTTGCTCTCATTAAG
>Ga0272443_10003302_pt1 | contig 19152 bp, 12 predicted proteins | sample SSMAcet12_FD_193581 | JGI IMG/M metagenome (GOLD analysis project Ga0272443, IMG submission 193581) | Marine sediment archaeal communities from Little Sippewissett salt marsh, Falmouth, MA, United States - SSM-Acet-12 | ecosystem: Environmental > Aquatic > Marine > Wetlands > Sediment ... | reverse complement strand
GAAGCTTTCCCGGGCGAGGGAAAAACCAGCCGCCTGACGATGGCCGCCGAAGCGAAGCAAATGCCGGGAAAGGCGACTCAGGGCGGAGTGTATGTCAAAACCCGGGATGGATCGAGCCGATCCCGTTCCCAGTTCTCCCTCCCAGGAGACCGCCAGGGCCGGGAGGTTATGCTTCTCCGTCAATTTTCCCGCCACCAGCCCAAGCACCCCCCGGTTCCAGCCCTCCCCGGAAACTATCCGGATTCCATCCTCCCCCAAATCAGGATAAGGCCCCAATTCTTCCAGGATGTTTTCTACTTCGCCACGGCGGGCCGCATTCAATCGGTCGAGGCGGCGAGCCAGCGCAGCCAGGGAAGCCGGATCACTTTCCCGGAGGAAGCGCCAGGCGACTTCGACCTGCCCCATCCTCCCAGCGGCGTTTAAGCGCGGAGCAAGGTGGAAGGCCAATGTCCGGGCCGTCACCTCATCCGGCGGAGTCGAAACCGAGTCGAGCAGGACCTGCAGGGATGGAGCCGGCTCAGTGCGCATAAGGGACAACCCCTCGGAAACCAGGGCCCGATTCTCTCCCCGCAGGGGGACAAGGTCCGCCACCGTGGCCAACGCCGCCAACTGCCGAACTGCGGATGGATTCGGCCCCGCTCTCCCTTCGGCAACCAGCGCCTCGAAGAGACGCAGGGCCACTCCGGCTCCCGACAGTTCCTTATGCGGATATGAGCAGTCCTCCTGCCGCGGATTTAGCAAGGCATAAGCATCCGGTAGGAGGGTGGCCGGGAGATGGTGATCGACCACGATCACGTCCAGGCCGAGCCGACGGGCCAGGGAAATTTCCTTGTGGTCGGACGTCCCGCAATCCAGGGTAACGATCAGGCCGATGCCGCGGCGGGCGGCGCGGTGAACCACTGCCTCATTCAATCCGTATCCTTCCCGAAGTCGGTCAGGTTGATGAGCAGAAAACGTGGCCCCCGCCTCCTCCAGGTAAGCGGCCAGAATCGCAGCCGCACAAAGACCGTCAACGTCGTAATCGGAAAAGAGCAGGATTGTTTCCCGAGTCTCAATCGCGCGCAATATCCTGACTACGGCGGCCTCCATCCCCTTCATCCGCCAGGGATCTCCCTTCTCGGATGGATAAAAAAAAGCCCGGGCTTCATCCGGATCGCTCAAGCCCCGGGCAGCCAAGGCCAGGGCCAGGGGGCGGGAAATGCCCAAGGCTTTGCTTAGCCCGGTTACCAATTCCCGACTGGACTGGGGCAACTTCCAACGCATCATCAACTGCTTTCCTTGTGCTCCAACATCAAACCTTAACAACAGCAAGCCGGCTCCCTCCCCCAAATTAAATGAGGAGAAAGAAGCCGGCGGATTTCCCCAAGAATTTCAGGAAAGGCAAACAACCGGCAAGTTACCCGGCTACAAGCAACATCAACCGGGTGAGCAAGTTAGCGGCAATCAGGGCGGGGCGAAAAAGCAGGTTCAGCAATCCGGTAAACCATCCCACGACCATAAAGATCAGAAAGACCTGGAATCCCATAGCCTGGAGGCGAGCGTAACTGCGCCGGGCTTCGCCCCTGAGAAAATATGCCAGGACCCAGGACCCGTCCAGGGGCGGAATCGGCAGAAGGTTGAAGTTAGCCAGAAACAGGTTGATCAGCATCAGCTTCAACAGCAGTCCAACCATAGCCTGCGCGGGAAGCGCTTCCGTTGCCCGATAGATGAACAGAAACAGGGCTCCCAACAACGCAGCAACCAAGGCCAGGAGAATGTTGGCTACCGCACCGGCCAGGGAGACCTTGACGTGGTCCCTCTGCCCGCCCCGCAGACGATAAAGATTGACCGGGACCGGCTTGGCTCCGCCGAAGATGATCCCCGATCCTCCCAAAAGGTAATACTGAACCGCCAGCAAACCGGGCAAAAGCAGGGTCATAAAGGGATCGATGTGCGGCAGGGGATTCAGGGTAAGCCTCCCGGCATCGCGGGCGGTGCTATCCCCGCAGCGCAAGGCCACCCAGCCGTGGGCTATTTCGTGAATGATCACCGAGAACATCACGATCGCAACCGTGGAAATGATTTCAAGAATGCCCATCGCGCCCTACCCTCTCCCTCGAAAAAATCGATGTTTGCTGCGTAGCCGACAAAGGTATCGTATAGTATAAAAAATATGTTTTTAGGGCAACGAACTCCCCGGGTGCCATCCGTGTCGAAACTCAATCAGAAAAGCCGATCCTACCTGGAACTCCTGGCCGTAATCCTTCTTCTCATCCTGCTGCTTCCCCTCAGCCAGACCCACGGAGACAGGTTGGCGCAATTCATCTTCTCCGGCTTCTTCCTCATCGTCCTGCTCAGTTGCCTCCAGACCGCGCGCACCCGGGGAATCCGCCCGCAAAGCAAGGTCTTGCGCCTCCTCATCCTCATCTCGGGCGGAGGGGCCGCGGTCCTGGACGTCATCGACCTCTTCTTCGCTCCCTACCTCAAGGGATACCGCATCCTCGACCTGGGCAGCACAATCTGTTATGCCATACTGCTGTCCGTTGTCTGCAGCCTCATAGTGCTAGACCTTTTTTCCGGGAAAAAAATCACCTTGGACAAGATTTTCGGAGCGGCGGCGGGATACCTGCTTTTTGGGGTGTTCTGGGTTTGCATATTCGCCATTCTCGAAATACTCAGGCCGGGGTCGGTCTCCTTTGCCGACGGCACGGCAGTATCGAGTTTTGCCGCCTTTATTTATTTCAGCTTCACCACGCTGACAACCCTGGGCTACGGGGACATCGTTCCCCACACTCCCCTGGCTATGTCCCTGAGCAGCCTGGAAGCGATTGCCGGGCAGTTCTTCATGGCCGTAATCGTAGCCCGGCTGGTCGGGCTCTATACCTCCCAGGCAATGCTGGAGCGCAGGGGAACCTGATTCCCCACCCTGGATTTGGTCGACAGCTTCCTTCAACTCACCTATACTTGCCGGCCAATGCTGGAAACTCTTTGGTACACTCATTAAGCTCCGCCTACGAGCCTTTTCATTCAGGAACCGTCGGCAGCGGGCAGGACCCGGATGAAGAACCTCATAATCAGTCATCTTGTCGTAATTATTTTCAGCTCAACGGCATTCGCTCAGACCGACATCTCGACCTCCGAGGAAGTTTCCGCCTATACCCTCGATGATTGCCTCGAAATAGCGCTGCAGAACAATGTCGCCATACTGGAGGCAATCGAGGAGATGGAGGCCGCCTCCGGCCTGAAGTTGCAGGCGGTTTCCGAGGCTGTTCCCCACCTCTATGGAGAGGCCGCCTACACTTACCAGGACAGGATTCGCTACTACGAAAGCGGGGATGATTCCCTCCCGATCAATCGACACGACAATTACCACGTGGGACTTACCCTGGAACAAAACGTTTATCAGGGCGGGCGGGTAATTGCCGGAATCAAGGCCGCCAATTTCCTGGACGAATATTCTCAGGCTTACCTGACCGAAGCCAGATTGGAGGTAGCCTATCTGGTGAAATCCCTCTTCTACCTGCTCTGCCAACAGGAAGGGATCCTCCGGGTGCGGCAACAATCCGTGGAAAACATCAGGGACTACCGGGATACGGCCCTGCAGAAGTTCGAGCAGGGCTCGATTTCGGAATTCGACAAGTTAACTGCGGAAGTACGCTTAGCCAACGCCCTCCCGCCCGTAATCGAGGCGGAGAACCAGGTTGACTTATACAAGACTAAATTGGCCAAGGAGATGGGGCTGGACCAACGAAACTTTGAGATCGTGGGAAACCTGGCGTACGTTCCCTTTGAAGCCTCCTTGGAACTCTTACACCGATTGGGAAAAGAAAACCGACCGCTTCTGCAACAGGTACTGCTGATGCAGGACATTCGCGAGCAGGACCTGGCCGCCGCGGAATCAGGCTACCAACCCCAGGTATCCATTTACGCCTCCTGGGTGGGAGATTATCCGAATGACGAGACTCCCCCGGACAACGATTTTCAGACCGAGTGGTTTGCCGGCGCCGCCTTGACCTGGGATCTCTTCGACGGCCTGAAAACCCCGGGGAAGGTGGCGGAAGCAAAGGCCTATCTGAACCAAGCCATCATCAAGGCAGCCGACACAAACCGGACTGTCCGCCTGGACATCAAACAGGCTTACCTGGATGTGCTGGCGGCACGCAAGGCCCTGGAAAGTCAGAGGGAAACGGTGGGCCAAGCCGAGAAAGCCTACCAGATAGCCCGAATCCGCTGGGAAAACGGGGTCAGCACTTCCCTGGAACTGACCGATGCGGAGCTTAACCTATCCGAAGCCAAGGTAATGCTGGAAAAAACCATAGCCTACTACGTGATCGCGCTGGCCGGAATCGAGAGAGCGGTGGGGCTTCCCCTGGAAGAGATAGCCGACAGGACTCAAGAAGAAAAACCCGGCGGAAAAATCAGCAAAGGCGGCAAATGAAAAAAGCAATCGTGACAATCATCGGGTTGGCGGTCGTTTCACTTCTTATCTTGCTTATTTTCAAGAGGGTAAAGGAAAAGAAAAACATCAAGTCCCCGCCCACCATCAGCGAGATCCAACAAAGAAACGGTTTCCCGGTGGAAGTGGAAGAGCTGGTCCGGGCGGACATAGAAAAGTCCATCTCCGTGGACGGTACGGTCGAGAGCGCCCGCAAGGCCGTACTGGTTTCCCGCTACGACCGCAAGATCACCTCGATCAAGGCCGATGAGGGAGACTCCGTAGATGAAGGAGAAATCCTGGTATTTCTGGAAAACAAGGCCGTCGAACTGCGTCGGGATGCGGCTCGCTCGGCCTTGGACGAATCCGAAAAAGATCTGTCACGGGCCGAGGCGCTCTTCGACTCCGGAGCCATTTCCCGCCAGGAGATGGATGAGGCCCGGGTAGAAACGGACCGCTTGCGGGCAATCTGGCAGGAGCGGGTCGAGGAGGCGGGAGATATGTTCATAGCCTCCCCCCTGACCGGGTTTGTCTCCCGACGCTACAAGGAACCCGGAGAACTTTCCGGCGCGGGCGATCCCATCCTGGAGATAGTAGACATTGAAATGGTTGAAGTCGTTTGCGATGTTTCCGAGCAAGCCATCGGAGAAATCCACGAAGGCCAAGCAGCCAGGATAAGCATCGATGCTTATCCAGATCTAACCTGGGAAGGCGTCATAACAACCATTAACCCCACTGCCTCCGGAGTAAGCCGCCTTTTCTCCGTTAAAATCAACCTGAATAACCCCGGCTACCGTCTCCGCCCCGGGATGTATGCCCGCGTGGTGATAGTTCAGGAAACCCACCGAGGGGCCCTGTTGTTGCCCCAAGAGGCCCTGGTGGTTGACGCGCGGGGAACCAAGGGTATCTACCAAGTCTGCGAAGGGGATGTCGCCCAATTCGTTCCCGTCAGCATCGGAATCAGGTCGGGAGGAATGGTGGAGGTGTTAGCCGGACTCGACGACAACTGCCGGATCGTGATCAAGGGCCAGGACAAACTCAGCAACGGCGTCCAAGTCATACGCGAGAAAGATGCCGCGGCGGCACAGAAAGAGGACTAAGACCGGATGTTTCTTTCCAACCTGGCCATCAACCGAAGAGTCCTGACTCAAGTCATCATCCTCATTTTCTTCATCCTGGGCTTGGTCGGATACCTGGACAGTCCAGTCGAACTGTTTCCCAAGATCGACATCCCCTATGTGACGGTGCTGACCGTCTATACCGGAGCCGGTCCCCGAGAAATAGAAACCCTGATCAGCAAGCCCCTGGAAGAGGAGCTGAGCACGGTCGAGGGCTTGAAACACGTCACCTCCCGCTCCGAGGAAGGCATCTCCACGGTAGTCCTGGAATTCGAATTGGAGATCGATGTCGACGACGCGGCCGCGGATGTCAGGGATAAGGTAGCCTTGGTCGAACCGGAACTCCCGGAGGATGCCGAAAAGCCCCTGGTCAGCAAATTCGACATCAATGCTCTTCCGATTATGTCCCTGGCGGTTTCCGGGCGGCGCAGTCCGCAGGAACTCTACCTCCTGGCCGATGATGTCATCCGCCCGACCCTGGCCCGGGTGCGTGGAGTGGCGGATGCCGAGATTGTCGGAGGGCAGGAACGAGAAATTCTGGTGGCCGTAGACCTGAAGCGCCTCAACGCCCTGCATTTGAGCTTGGATGACGTGGCAATGGCCATCGGACAAGCCAACCTCGACCTGCCGTCCGGACACATCACCGAGGATGCTTCAGAATACACCATCCGCCTGGCCGGCAAGCTCTCGGACCTGGCGGAATTATCCCGGATTACCGTCCTGACGCCGGACGGGAACAAGGTGGAGTTGACAGACCTCTGTCGGATTCACGATACGGTCAAGGAAGTGCGGGAAATGGTGCGCTTTCAGGGCAAGCCGGCCTTGGGAATCCAAATTCGCAAACGCTCCGACGGCAACACCATCAAGGTAGCAGACGGCATCGCGGCGGCCATCAAGGCCCTGAAGTTTCGACTCCCGGAAGACATAAGCATCGAGATTTCCGAGGACAACTCCGTCTTCATCCGCTCCTCGCTGGGAGAGGTCAGCAACAACATCATTGTGGGCATCTTCCTAACGGCGATCTGTCTCTTCCTCTTTCTCCACAACCTCAGAACCACGCTGATCATCGCCGTGGCAATGCCCACCAGCATTGTCTGTACGTTCTTCCTCGTCTATCTATTCGGATTTTCCATCAATATGATGAGTATGTCCGGGCTGGCCCTGGCCGTGGGAATCCTGGTCAATAACGCCATCTTGGTCCTGGAAAACATCCACCGATACCTGGAGATGGGGAAAAACCGCATCGAGGCGGCAAAAGTTGGAACCTCGGAGATAGCGGCCGCGGTAGCATCCACCACCCTGACCAACATCGTGGTTTTCCTTCCCGTGGCCTTTATGCAGAGCATTGCCGGGCAATTCTTTCGGCAATTTGCAATGGTCATCGTCTTCTCCACGATCTTTTCTCTCTTCATCTCCTATACCCTGACCCCGATGCTGGCCTCCCGTTTCCTCAAGGAAACAGGCAGGAAAAAACGAATCTACCGGGCCTGGGACCGATTTTATGAAAACACCTCCCGTAGCTATGGGAGGGTAGTGAGCTGGACCTTGCGCAGAAAGAGCCTGGTCATACTTTCGGCGATCATTCTCCTGATCGCGGCCAGCAAAATCCTGCCTCCCCTGATCGGGTTCGAGTTCTTTCCCCTCACCGATCAAGGAGCGTTCAAGATCGCGATTGAGACCCCGGTAGGAACCTCCCTGGAGGCAACCGACCAAATCACGCGCCGGGTGGAAAAATTGGTCAATCAAATCCCGGAAAAAGAAAAAATCTTCGCGATGTCCGGAAAAACCTCCCAAGCTCACGGGGGAAGCAGTTCCGGGGTAAATCTGGCGGAGGTAAACGTGGAACTGGTCGATCTGGAAAGTCGGACCCGCTCCACCCGGGAAATAATCAATTCCCTGCGCCCCCAGCTGGCCGAATTTCCGGGGGCGACTTTTACCCTGATGGAAACCGAACAGGGGGGCGGGGGCGGCGGCAAGCCGATCAAGATCGAGATCAGCGGCGAAGAGATAGGTAATCTCAATCTCCTGGCCGACCGGATCATTTCCCTGGCTGACACGATCCCGGGCCTGGTGGACATCGACACGGACTGGCGGATGGGCAAGCCGGAGGTAAGGCTGATCCCCGACCGCCGAAAAGCTGCCGAATACGGGATCACGGTCGGGGAGATTGCCCGCGTCCTGCGCACCGCCTTGACCGGAGAGGTTGCTTCCACCTATCGCGAGCTCGACAACGAATTCGACATCCGGGTAAAGCTCCGGGAGGAGGACCGCTTCTTTCAGGAACAGGTACAAACCATCACCCTGACCGCCCAGGACGGAAAACCGGTTCCCATCACCACGGTTTGCCGCATTGAACAGGACTCGGGACCGACCACCATAACCAGGAAGGATCGAAGCCGAACGGTCACCATCTCCGCCAACGTAGCCGGCATTTCCGCCGGCGAAGGCGGTCGAACCCTGACCGAGTTGATTGAGAAAGACGTTCTCTTTCCTCCCGGCTACGGCTATTTCGCCGGGGGTGACCTGGAGATGATGGCCAAGGAGTTCGGGGAACTCTTCAAGGCACTGGCCCTGGCCATAGCCCTGACCTTCCTGATGCTGGCGGGAATACTGGAGTCCTGGCGCTTCCCGGTTATGATTATGCTGAGCCTGCCCCTGGCCCTGACCACAGTCCTGCTTGCCCTGTTCCTGACCGGGGCTACCATCAACATTATGTCCCTGATGGCAATAATAATGCTGGTGGGCCTGGTCATCAACAACACCATCGTCATCATCGATTATGCCAACCATCTCCGCCGCAATGACGGGATGGCAACCCATACGGCCATAGTCAAGGCCTGCGAAACCAGGCTGCGCCCGATCCTGATGGCCAACCTGACTACCGTGGTAGCCATGGTTCCCCTCGCCCTGGCGGCCGGGGCGGGCGGCGGCTATCGGGCTTCAATGGGAGTGGTCTCGATCGGGGGAATGGTGGGAGGCGCCTTTCTTTCCCTCCTGGTTATGCCCCCCATTTACTTGATATTCGCCGAACCCATCCAATCGCTTTTTGGATGGCTGAAAAAGAAGCTGTCCGGGGGGAAACCCCGACAACTCGGGAGAAAATGACTCTAAGATTAAATTTGGAGCAACAGGCAAATCCTGTTATTTTTCATACCGACAAGTAACTAACAGATTGCTTGTTTCATCCGGGTCCGAACGCAAAGGAGTCCTGCCGTGAATGAACAAAGCACTTCTCCCCGAGAACTCACAGCGCTGAGGGTAATTTGGACTTACCGGCGCAAGATACTCATCATATCCTTTGCCGTCGGCATTGCTGTCGGCCTTGTCTCACTGTTGTTTTCCAACAAGTACGCCGCCATTTCCGCCCTGCTGGTCAAGCAACCCGAACTCCCGGTAGAAGGAGAAGCTCCCCCTCTCAACGTGGAGACCCTGCAAACCCTGGTGGAAGCCGATAGCACCCGGGAAGAACTTTACTCTACCCTGAACAAGGAGAACAAGTTGCCCGCAGGGATGAGCTTCCGGGATTTTCAACGTCTTTTGGGAACCGAAATTCTGCGGCAGCGGGACCGCGACAAGAGTCCGTTGCCGATGATTCAACTCGTAGTCACCACATCGGATGCGGAACTCTCCAGCCTGATCGCCAACCACTGGGCCAACATCGTATTGAGAAAAACAAGAGACATCCATATCAGCGGAGCTGAAGAGCTTGGTCAGTTCATAGGCAATTTGTACCGCCAGGCCGAAACCAGCCTGGCGGCAGCGGAAAAAAATTATACCTCCGCCTTGATTGAATCCAACCTGGAGAGTGAAAAAAGCCGCCTCATCCTCCTGCGGGAATCCCGGAGCAGGATCTTGACCAACCTGCTGGTTCTCAATGAAAAAATAACTCAAAAGGAAGCACTCCTGCAGGAACATTCCCGCAGGCTCGGGGTAATCCAGAAAGATGGCATCTGGTTGGGAGAACTCTATTCCCGCCTCACTCAAGGCCGGGAAACTAACTCCACGGAGGAGTCAACCAATCAAGACGATGCTTCCAATCTCCAAAAACTTGTTCTCAACCTGCGGCGGAACGAAAACCTTCTGGCCCAGTTCGAGGAGAAAAGCAACCTGCAGTTCAAGGAGATGCAGCTCAAGAACAAGGATAAGCAGCTGGAACAGATTTCCCGGGAAATCGTTACCACCCAAAATCGACTGGCCCTGCTTTCCTCTCAATTCGAAGAACTGAAAAAGAACCTGGCCGGGTTGAATTCGAAGATCCTCCTGAGAAAAGCAATCAGCGACGAAGCCGCCTGGCTCGCCGTACTGGGGGACAACTTTCCTTCCTCCGACCTCCCGGTAATGGTCAGCGAGGAAATAAACACCATCCATCAAAACTTAACCGAGGATATGCTGGGAAAGGCGGCGGAAATCAAGGGCCTGGAAGGGAAAGTGGCCTACTATGAAAGCCGCCAGGAAGGATTGCGCTTGGAGGTTAGTCGTCTTGCCAACGAAATAAGTTCGCTGCGGTCCCAACGTACGGCCTTTGAAGAAGCCATCACCAGAGACCGGCAGATGTTCCAGCATCTGGACAATCAATACAAAGACCTGCGCCAGAAACAATCTGATTTGGCGGCTGAAGTCAGGGAGCTGAAGGCTTCAAGGGAATCCCGACAAGGCGAACTGGCAAAGATCGAAAAGGAAATCCAAGCCCTGGAAAACAGCATCTTCAACTGGGAGGATACCCTGGCCGCGCTGGATCGGGAAGTTGAAAGCCGCATTCAGATTCGGGACTCTCTGTCCGCCCGGGCGGGCGAGGTGGAAATGCTCAACATCTCCTTACAGGATGTTTCCCGTTCAGGGATCGCCCTGCTTTACCGAGCAGAGGCAAACCCCATCAAAGTCGGACCGCAGCGGGCGAGGATAGTCGCTGCGGCAATCCTTGCCGCATTCCTTTTGTCTTCGGGAATAATATCCATTCAACATTTGGTCCGCGAATCCTGAGGAAACTCAGCTTGCGTGGAGGCGGCCCCATACTTAATCCTCCATTATCGCGCCCTGCCCCGGCACGGTGGCGCTGGATAGTCTGGTTTTTTTGCTGCCTCAGCGTTCTTATTGCGCTGCCGGGAATGATGTCGGGCAACTTTTTGCCCAAGTCGGCGTGGGCCGCCCTGAGCATAGGCGTCGGCTCGATCATCCTATCCTTCCAGCCGTCACGACTAAGGCGCCTGACTCCAGCGGGTTTCATTTGGGCTTCATACCTGGCTTGGGCCATTCTCTCCTTAACCTGGGCCCCATCCCCCCGAGCCGGCATCGAGCGATGGTTGATGTTTCTCATCCCCACCCTGGGCTACATCCTGGCCGCCAACTCCCGCTTCTGGGAACGCCGGAATTTTTGGATCGCTTTCTCGCTGCTGGTCGGCCTGGTGGCCCTGATCGGGCTGTTGCAATACTTGGTTACCGATTTCCCCCTGGATGCCTGGTTCCAGGGAACCGCCGTCCCCCGGGCCACCCTGGGACAACGAAATTACGCCAGTATGTATTTCACCGTTACCCTTCCCTTCCTGCTCTGGTTCTGGTTGCGGGACAAAGGTCCGACCGCCTTGATTGCCTTGGCGGCGGCTGGTCTGGTCTCAATATTTCTCGTCCTGGCCAGGACGAGGGGGGCCTGGCTGGGCACGATGGTGGGGCTCGGCTTCGTTTTGCTGGCTGGCGGAGGGAGAAAGCTCCGGCGGCACAGGGGAAAAGCCGCCATCTCGGCAGTTTTGCTCCTGGCGGCCCTGGCCGGGGCGGTCCTGCTTAAACCGGCGGAGCAAGTCCGAGAAAAAATCGGGAAAAAACGCGATTGGTCCGCCATTGTCGCTTCGGTCATAGATCCACGGCAACGCTTGGATTACTGGAAACCCTGCCTGGGCATCACTCCTTTCCTACAGGGAGCAGGGTTCGGGAACTTCCCCGTATTGGCCACTCCGCACATCAAGGATGGGTCGGTAAAAACCCTGAACTGGGAGGTTCACAACGATTACCTCCAGGCCTTTCTCGACCTGGGAATGGTGGGATTCCTTATTTTCTCCGCTTTTTGCCTGGCTCTCCTCAGGCTTGCTTGGAGGAAAAGAGGTTCCGGAATGAGCCTGGCAGCAGGGGCCGCGGTGGTCGGCTTGCTGGTTATGCAATTTACCACGTTCACTTCCGAGAAAATGAGCACCCTGGTTTGGATGGCCGGAGTTGTCGCCCTACTTACCTCGGAGTCGGCGGCCGATTCTCCCCGGCAAAAACAGGAGAATTCCAGGTCGAAAAAATTCTTCTTGCTGGGCTCGGGAATACTCCTGGTATTGCTGGCCGGCTCCATCGTCAGGGTAATCGCAGCCGACTACACCCTGCACGGAATCCTGGAGGAAGCCGGCAGCGCCCTAACCCTGCGCGAGCAGGCGGCCAGGGAACCAAACCAGGAACGGCGTCAACGTCTTACCGCAGTCTGGCCTCGGATAAGGGCCAGCTCGCTTGATATGATGGAGGACGCCAGGGACGGGATGCTGCGTTGTCTCTGGTTTGACGCCAATATGCGCCACATCTATTTCCATCAGTTGGCCGAACTTTTCTTTAAGATCAAGGCCCCTTATCAATCGGAATGGCTGTCGCGGGCAGCCTTGGAGCTGCATCCCGCCGACAGAGCCTGCCTGAGTATGATCGCCTTGGGAGCCCTGCGCGGCGGCCGGGCCCAGGAAGCCGAAGCCCTGCTGAGGCGCGGCCTTAACCTTTTCGGGCCCAACCCTTATCTTTCCTTCTTCTCGGATAACCTGTCCGCCCTGCTTGAGCAGACCGGACGATTGGAAGAAGCTCAGGCCATTCGCTTGGAAATGGAACCTTACCGAGTCAAACGACCGTCAAGCCCGTTTCCCCCAAACTGGACGAGGATGGCTGGGCCTCCCGAGAAACTAAGCTGGGAAGAAAACTCGCGGGAAACGGTCTATGACCTGTATATGTGGAAAAATGGGGAATCTCACCCATCTCAACCCATTCTGCGATCCTTGACCAAGCCTGAGGCCGAACTACCGGACAGCTTATCCCCCAACACCGTATATCTCTGGAGGGTTCTGTGCCGGGGACGTTTTACGAGCCAAACCGGACCGATCTGGAGCTTCCGAGTGGAAGAGACCTCTCCTTGACCAAGGCAAGCCCGACTAGTATAGTTTTTTCTTGCACCTGAAAAGTCCTGAGGAGGTTGTTTGATGAAGATTTCTCTTACCTGTATCGTCTTGGCCTGCCTGGTGATCTGGCCAATCGGATGCGGCTCCGGCCAAGCGCCGGAAGAAGCAGAATGGTACCAGTCCACCGCCACCGGGAAAAGCTTGTCAGACGACCAATTGCTGGCCAAAATCACGCGAGAAAGCAATCTTTTCCGGCTCTATGAGATGAAGCGGTCTTACATAATGGGCGGAGGAAAATCACAGGCCATCGTAAAGGCCCTGGATGCTCGTCGGGATGAACTGGTAGCGGCCAGGGAACTATCCGAGGCAATCCCGGGAAAAGTCGATTTCGTGGATTGGAACATCAAGAAGCAGGATGACGGGACTCACCTCGTTTCCGCCTACCTTGTAGTCAAGAACAAGCCGGAGCGTGACTGGCGGATGAAGTTTATCGCCAACGTCGATGAGCAGCACGTAGATATGCTCCCGCCGGATTCACGGGCGGCCAAGCGGCTGCGCCACAAAATAAACCCGGAAACTTCCACCTGGGAACCCGGGGAACATAAAATTCTCAGCCAGGTTTTTAATTTCAAGGCAATCCCCTATGAAATATGCGGGGTGTTTTATCTTTATCCTGACGGGGTCTATGGTGAGACCTTTAAATACGGGTGGTTCGCCGACCCTGATTTAAAACCACCGGCGGAATGAATGCCGTCATCCTTGCAGCCGGGCAGGGAACGCGCCTGCAGCCCCTGACCCGGAATAAGCCAAAGTGTCTAGTTCGGGTGGCGGGCCGACCCATAATCGACCATATGGCCAGGGCTCTCCTGGACAATGGCATAACCCGATTGGTCGTTGTAGCAGGTTATTATGCCGAATCCGTCTCCGAATGGGCGAAAACTCTAAGCGATCCCCGCCTGATCATATTGGGAAACAAGGAATATTCTCATACAAACAATATGTTTTCGCTTCACCTGTCCCGCCCTTTCCTGGCAGGAGAGCCGTTCATCCTGGCCAACGGGGACGTTGTGATTCAGGACCGAGTAATCCAGGAACTATTGGCGGATCAACGCCCCAATCTTATCGTTTCCGAGCCAGGAGCCTGGAACGAGGAATCAATGAAAACCACCCTGGGCCCGGAAGGCTTTTTTTCGGACATCAGCAAGGATATCGCCCCGAAGGCGGCGTACGGACTTTCCTGCGACATTTATAAGCTTTCCGCGGAATCAGGCGAAACTCTCCTGGCCAAGTGCGCCGAATACGTGGTTGAAAAGCAGAGCCGGTCCGAGTGGACAGAGGTAGCCTTACAGGAATTGATGCAATCTGGACGTCTCAAGCTGGAACCGCACGACATCGAGAGTGCGGCTTGGCTGGAAATAGATACCCCCGATGACCTGCTGCGAGCCGATGCCCTTTTCGGGCAGCTATCTCCCAGGCTACCTGGAATCAAGGCGGTCTTCTCTGATCTGGACGGAACTCTTTTCCTGGGAGACAAGGCAATCCCAGGCGCTGCGGAAGCCCTGGCCAGGATACGACGAAGAAACATATCCGTATTCTTCGTCTCAAATAACTCATCAGGCTCGCACGAGGACTACGTCCAAAGGCTGGAAGGCCTGGGCATCCCGGCCACGCCGGATGAAATCATCCTCTCTACTGACGGGCTGCTCGAATACCTGATCTCCCGGGGCATCACTCAGACCTGGACCATCGGAACCAATGCCCTGTGCACCATCCTGAAAAAACGCGGGATTAAAACCGACTCCAGGAAACCGGATTATGTGGTGCTCGGTTACGATACGGAACTCACTTACGAAAAACTTCGGCGGGGAGCAATTTTTCTGAATAAGGAGGTTCCCCTCTTGGCAACTCACCCTGACCTGGTATGCCCCACACCGGAAGGACCCATCCCAGATATCGGAGCCATCCTCAAAATATTAACCTCCACTACCGGCGTCACGCCGGAGAGAGTTTTTGGAAAGCCGCAACCGGAGATGATATTACCCGTTCTTAATCGCTTGGGGATAACCGCGGCAGAAGCGGTTATCGTAGGAGACAGACTTTATACCGACATAAAGATGGCTAAATCCACCGGCTGCCGCTCTGCCCTGGTCCTGAGCGGAGAAACGGACCGGGAAACCGTCGAAAATCATTTTCCGTTTCCCGACTTGATCGTTCCAAATTTTGCCAGCCTGGGTTAGGAACAATGCGGGTAATACTAAGAAAATCCGCTACTTTTCTACGTTTGCTTCTAGCCGGCTTGACCGGATGGGGAATTCTAGTACCCATATCCCACCTGTTTCCCAAAAAGAAAAAACGCATCATTGTCATCGGCCAATCGGGAGAACGTTTTCTTGACAATACGAAATATCTCTTTCTCCACCTTGTTGAACTAGGCGCTGACTGCCTTTACCTGGCCGGATCAAATAAAATCGCGGCAGAACTTAGGGAGAAAAGGCTCCCCGCCATCCCCGGTTTTTCTCCCCGGGCAATTCTCTGCCTGTTCTCCGCACACACGGTAGTGGTGGACGGGTTTGAACTACGTTTCGGTATGCGCTTTTATCTCACCCACGGCGCCCGAAAAGTTCAACTCTGGCACGGATTCCCCATCAAGAAGATAAATCTGCAAAGAAGGTTTCCGGCCCCTAGAAATCTGAAGGCTCGCCTCGGCAAGGCGTTTTGGAGCTTTGCGGGATACTTCCCCCTCTACGACATTCTCGTCTCCACCTCCACTTTCTGTACCAGGTCAGCCTTGGTTGGCGCCTTCCGAACCCGGAAAATCATAGAGACTGGCTATCCTCGAAATGACGTGCTTTTCGCAACCCCGACTCCCGTCAACCTATTGGGAACCGAACCGGACAAGATGGGGATTTTGAGGGAGAAAAAGGCAAAAGGGACGAAACTTGCTCTTTATGCCCCGACCTTTCGAGACCACGGCGGAAATGCCGTTGAGGATGGAGCTCTTGACCTCTCAAGCCTGGATCGTTTCGCTCGAGAACATAACCTGTTGCTAATGATAAAGGTGCACGTCAACGAACCTGACCTTTCCGGCGTGGAGAACTTGAAAAACATAATCAACTATCCGGCTACCGCGGACATTTATCCTTTCCTTAACATATTTGATTTGATGATCACCGATTATTCCTCAATGTTTTTCGATTTTCTTCTCCTCAACAAACCAATAATTTTTTTCCCCTATGACTATGAGACTTACATCGTTCTCGACCGCCCCCTTCTCTTCGAATATCGAGGAGCTATGACTCCGGGACCCATCTGCTTTACCCAGAATGAGCTCGAGAAAGAATTGACCCGCATACTTGAGGGAAGGGATTCCCATCAGGGCGCTCGAATCGAAACGAAAAAATTGGCATTCGATTACGACGATGACCGGGCAGCAGAAAGAATTGCACAAGCCATCCTACCGAAATGAAAAATCTTACGCCTGGGACAAGGGATTTCTTCTCGACCTTCGGAGGACAGGTCGGGGCAATAAGCATCGCCCTCATAACCCAGGCAATGCTCGCTCGCGCCCTGGAGCCATCCGGCAGGGGCTCCCTCTATGTTTGCCAAGTCTTTCAGGCCACCCTGGCCATGATATTCGCCGTGGGATGCGATACCGCAGCTCTTTACTATGTATCCTCCCGAAAATTCAGCATCTCTGAAGGAATAACTTATACCCTGTTGAATGGATCCATCTCCTCCATTCTGGCAATGACTGCCGGATGGTTCCTCATTTCTTCAAAACTCGCCTTTTTCTCCAAGGCCACCGAACTTGAATTCAGGTTGTCCCTGCTCCTGGTCCCCCTGACCATCTTCAGCCTGGTCTTTCAAGGCCTGCTCACCGCAGTTGGGCGTTACGGAGCCTTTGGGACCGCAACCCTAACCAGGGCATTGGTCCTGGTCGTCGCAGTATTCGGGCTGGTCTGGGTAGGGGAACTGGGCGTAGTGGGCAGCATCTGGGCAAACATCTTAGCGTATCTTGCTTCGCTCCTGTTTTCCGTATACGTACTTGTCTTTCGGGAGAAAGCCACCCTGGTAAAGCCCCGACTGAGCAACGTCAAGACAATGTTGTCTTATGGATTACGCTACTACTTCGGCAAGCTTAGCAATACCGCCAACTTGCAAATAGGCCCCATCCTGCTGGGGTTCCTCGTACCCAAGCAGGAACTCGGTTTTTTTTCCATTGCCTATCGATTGCTTGATCAGATCCAGAGCATTCCCCACGCCCTCGCTACCATCTTGCTGCCCAGGGTATCCAGCTCAAAACACGGCCGGACGGAATTGGTCGCCCGACTGGCTAGAGTGGCCTTGACCGTCTGCGGCCTCATTCTTCTTTCCATAGCCGCATTGGCAACACCATTGGTTCGCTTCTTATTTACGGATCAGTTCATCCCGGCCGTTCCGGTCATCAGAATTCTCTGCCTGGCCTCGGCATTTCGCATCCTGACCAAGATTTTCGCGCCGTACCTTCTGGGGATAAATCATCCGGGATTCACCTCATTGGCCATGGGAACTGGGGGAGTGGGCAATATCATACTCATTCTTGCGCTGGTTCCCGGCTTAGGAATAGTAGGGGCCGCCGGGGGCCTGGCGGGGGGCTATCTGTTGAGTACCAGTATGCTAGTTCTTGGATTCTGTCACTTCAGCGGGCTTAGTTTCCGAGAAACGTTTACCTGGAAAAAGTCTGATTTCCGGGAAGTAAGAAACCTCTGGGAGACAATCGGAGTGAGGTTAAGAAAGAATGCAAGCTGAGGGCCATCGCATTCCGCCGAGGGGGCGAAATCATTCCCCCGTATTCTTAGCAGCAGCTCTACTCTTTTTCGCCCTGGGCTTGAACGGAACCGATATCGGCTTGCCTGAATTTCTGACTGCCAAGAGGCTGGGGCTGGCTTTGTTAACCGCCGGCCTTTTGACCGTTCCCTTTCGCCGCTGGAAGGTTCCCTGGTCAATACGCGGAACCGCGTGGATCCTGGCGGGAATTGGGATATGGGGGATGTTGGGAACTCTCATTAAGGGAACAAATGTCACGCGAGATCTCAACCTTGTCCTGGCCTGGTTCCTGACCGCCTACGGACTCCTGGCCGGGACCGTGCTCTTCAGTCAAGTCATTCCCCGCCAGATCAATAAATTTGTGGCTCTAATGACGGCGCTGGGCGGATTGGCGGCCTTGGGGTGCATAGCAATAATCGTCCGGTTGAAAGGCCCTGGAATATTTGCCGAAACCTTTGCCTTGCGAATTTTTCTAGAGGAAGACGTTTCTACGGGCCTAAATCGCCTGATGAACGGCTTGTTTTTTCTTGCGGTCATACCCCTGGCCATAGTTCTGCAAATCATCAAAGCCCATCTTTGGTCATACATCGTGTCCTTGGCGACAGTATCAGCATTCACCTTTCTAGCGCTGGTATCCGGATCGCGGCAGTCCGTGGCAGCCTTGGGACTTCTCCTGCTGGCTCTCATTTTCCTGCGCCTGGCCTTGGAAAAACGCTTCGGGCAGGAAGCAGCCCTGAGCAAAAACAGACGTTGGGTAACGGTCCTGCTCACCCTGTTAGGCATCGCAGTCGTCATCCAGAACTTTGTCACCAGCGACGAGTACAGCTATTCCATCAACCGACGCCTGGTGGAAAAAACCACGGAACAAGGCAGCGAAGGACAAGTTCGCCTGGAGGTGGCCACGGCTGCCTGGAACCTGGCCTGGCGCAACCCAGTTTTCGGGATCGGCCCCGGAGAATTTGCCGAACACCCTGATAACTTTACCGGTGAATTTCCCCACAACGGCTATACCGGGACTATGGTTGAATACGGATTTCTACCCTTACTCGTCTTGATCCTACTAATCCTGAAAAACCTAAAGGTAGCTTTGAGTGGAGCCAGAATTGCCTTCGGGGCGGGACGGGGTGGGTTTTTTACGACCGGCCTTGCCTTTTGCCTGGTTTTTGCCGGATGGATGATGGTTTTTAATGATCTAACCAGGGAATACTTCTTCTGGATACTTATGTCCGGCACCATATTTTGTGGACTGCCACAGGACACGGCCATCGCCACCAAGGTGACAAGTTAAAATGTCATCTCCTCTTTTCAGCATAACCATAGTCACCCGAAACAGAAGGACTGAGTTGAATCGGGCCCTGGAATCCATCCATACACAGCAATACCGCCCTTTTGAAGTCATCGTCGTCGACAATGCCTCGCAGGACGGTTCAGCGGCCTTTGTTGACAAACACTGGCCTGCTGTCCGCCTGATCAGGTTGCACCGAAACATCGGCTGCCAACCAGCCCGAAACATAGGAATGGCCAATTGCTCGGGAAAATACATTTTTAACCTTGATGATGATGGCTGGCTTCATCCCCAAACCCTGAACCGGGTGGTGGAACGTTTCGAGCGGGAGCCGGAATTGTCCATCATCAATGTCCGGGTGATCATTCCTGAAACCGACAAGCAAGACTGGAATGAACCGGTTTC
>Ga0272443_10003299_pt1 | contig 19162 bp, 16 predicted proteins | sample SSMAcet12_FD_193581 | JGI IMG/M metagenome (GOLD analysis project Ga0272443, IMG submission 193581) | Marine sediment archaeal communities from Little Sippewissett salt marsh, Falmouth, MA, United States - SSM-Acet-12 | ecosystem: Environmental > Aquatic > Marine > Wetlands > Sediment ... | reverse complement strand
CGTCTATCGAAGCGATTTCTCACTCCGGTCAACGCGGACCGAGCCGCATGGCTTTATCTGCTCTTCCTGATGCTGCCGGCTTTTGGCTGGTGGACGTTTGAACCCATGGGCGTTTTCTTCGCGTTGCTCACGTTCGAATTTCTGCTGGATGACAAGCCATTGAAAGCGGGCATCGCTGCGGGTGCAGGGCTCCTTGTAAAGTTGATCCCGGCGCTGCCATTGCTCGCCGGGTGGGCGAAGCGCCGCTGGAGAACGGCCGGGTTGGCGACGGTGAGCGCAGTTCTGATTGCAGCAGCCGTCGTGGCGCCCATGGTGCTTGCCGGCGGTGACTTTGCAGGGGCTTCTCTGAGAGCGCAGTTCTCGAAAGGTTCCTGGGAAACCGTGTGGGCGTTGATCGATGGCAATCTGACCACGGGCAGCTATGGTCCGATCGATGAGCATTTAATCCTTGATGAGGGGGTGCTATCACGCGGCAATCCTGCCCGCATCCCGCATTGGATCGTGACCCTCTTTGGGGCCGGGTTTGGGCTGTGGCTATTCCTTCGCATGGAGAAAGACGAGCATTCGGTGTTGCGCATCACCACGGCTGGTTGGTGTGTGTTGTTTCTCTGGTCCCAGGGATGGAGCCCGCAGTGGCTTGCATATCTCATCCCCTTCCTTCTCCTTGCGTTGCCGACGACGCGGGGGCTGTACCTGTCTGCGGGATTGCTCTTCACCAGTCTGATCGAATGGCCATTGCTGCTCTCGCGGGGACGGTTTGACTTGCTGTGGGTGACGGTTCCCCTGCGGACCGTTGTCCTTCTCCTGACGACTTATGAATTGGCGCGATTGATCCTGCGAGCGCGCCTTGATGTACGAGGTGTTTCTTGATTTTACGGAGATATCCCTGGCTGAAATACGCCGCTGCTCTTGGTCTTCTTCTTACGATCGTCGGTTTGACGTTCGCAAATATGCGTTTTGTCAGCCAGACCCCTGCTGGCAGTGACTTCCTTCCACTCTGGAGCGCGACGCGCGCCTGGCTGCGGGATGGCATCAGTCCTTACGCGCCTGATGTCCAGCAAGAAGCGGAGATGCTGGTTTATGGGCGCTCAGCCATGCCCTCATTGGATGAGCCTGTATACGCGTTTCTCTATCCTTTTCCGACATTGTTGTTCTCACTGCCTTACGGACTTCTTGCGTATCCGAATGCGCGTGCGCTCTGGATGACGGTGCTGGAAATTGCTCTTCCGCTGAGCGCACTACTCCTGTTCGGTGTCCGACGCTGGAAGACACCACCTCCGATGATCGCGGTTGCGTTATTGTTCTCTTTTGTTTGGGTTCCGGGGTTTACGGGACTTATTACGGGCCAGTTTGCCGTGCTGATTGTCTTGATGCTGGCGGGTGCGCTTCTGGCTGTCGAGAGGGAGGCTTATGTCGTTGCGGGAATTTTATTGGGGCTGGCAACGCTCAAACCGCAGTTGAGCGGTCTATTGGTTGTGTTTTACCTGGTTTGGGGTATTGGCCGCCGCCGATGGCCCTTGCTGCTCTCCTTTCTGGGTACCAGTATACTTGTCTGGGGATTGACGCTTTTTATTGAATCCAATTGGTTGCTCGCGTGGGCACGCGCAATTGCCGCCGCGTCGTCAGGAATGCCGCTTCAGCCTTCGCTACAGTTGTTTGCTGCCTTATTGCCTTCTCTCGAACGACCCCTATACTTCGGTCTCCTGGGACTGGCCGTTGTCTCCCTTGTCTGGGAATGGGGTAGTTTGCTTGCATCCGACGACCGTTCCCTTCCCTGGGTGGTTGCCTATACCGCCGCCCTCAGCATCTTTTTTGCGCCCCCGCTGAATGTTGCAGACCACGTGTTATTGATTATCCCCATCATCTCGTTGATTGAATATACAGGTGATCGCTGGAAGGGCCGTTCATCACGGATCAATTTCGTCCTGCTCGCTGTATTGACCGCCGTTTCCTGGCTTTCCGTGTTGATGAACCCCTTCACGGCGGAGCTCTCATTGTGGTCGTACCTGACTCCCTTGCTCATCCTGGTTGGCTTGCGGTGGTCCCGCTGGTGGGCCAGACATGCGCTCGATTGGTGGGACGGGAATCTGCTTGGTTGATTTCTGCTCGTACGAAAGGGGTCATTGAGAAGGCGTGAAGCATTCGACAGCTTTCCAGCAAAAACTGGACCGTCATCAGGGCGTGCTCATCGTCGCACTGGTGCTGGTGATGCTGTGCGGGTTGACATACGTTAACTATCAATTCTCTCTTTCCCAACCGGGTGGCAATGATTTCCTGGCCCGCTGGACGGGCGCCCATTATTGGCTTGTCAAAGGTGTGAATCCCTATGCACCAGAAGTCAGCCTTGCGGCGCAGGAGTACATTTATGGACGGCCAGCGAGGCCGGAATTGGGCGAGGATGTGGCTCATTTTGTGTATCCGCTTCCTGCGATGCTATTCTTCGCTCCGTTTAGCTTTCTGTCCTACCCTGCAGCCCGCGCGGGCTGGATGACTCTCCTTGAAATCAGCTTGCCTCTCCTTGTCGTGTTCAGTTTGCGTCTGTTTTCATGGCGTCCGGGACGGATGCTCCAGGTTGCATTTCTCGTGTTCTCGCTGATCTGGTATCACGGGATGCGCGCGGTTATCGTCGGGCAGTTTGCCGTTATTGAGGCACTCCTGCTAATCGCCGCATTGCTGCTCTATGTGGAGGAGCGTGATACCTTTGCCGGCATCTTGCTCGCTCTTGGAGTTGCAAAGCCGCAAATGGCTGTTTTCATAATCCCATTTCTTGGCCTGCACGCTCTCGTAAAGCGGCGATGGCACCTGCTCCTCTCTGCAGGGCTGACCGGCGTGGTTATGCTGGCTGTGTCCGAACTGCTTCTGCCCGGGTGGATTTTGGATTGGATCCAGCAGTTACAGGAGTATCCGAGCTATACGGCGATCGGCTCCCCGGTGTCCATTCTGGCGGGATTCTTCCCGCGCTGGAATGAGCCTGTAAACCTGGGGCTCTCGCTTTTGCTTGCTGCCGGCATGCTCTTGTCCTGGCGCTGCGCCTGGAGGAGCGGAAAGCGGATGCTGCTCTGGGCCGCGATGGTCACATTGGTAATCACCAATCTCATTGTTATGCGCACGGCAACGACGAACTATGTTGTGCTTTTACCGGTTCTGCTTTATATGTTCCGGGAATGGGTGGAACGGAATTCGCGGCTTGGCCGGGCAGGGGTCTATCTTCTGATGATGGTTCTCCTGGTCGGTGTGTGGTGGCTATTCCTCACCACGGTTGAGGGAAATGTGGAAGGTATCGCGCCCTACCTGCCGCTTCCGTTCATCACACTCATCGGGGTTGCCACACTGCCGCAAGCACGCCATTGTTTTACGCGGCAGCAGGACGGGCCCCTGAAGGACGGCGAACCGGGACTCCCTTGATCCAGGGCTGTATAGATTGCCCTCTGTGCAGCCGTTGGATAACTTGAGTGGTAAAGGAGCTGGCGCTTGAAAGTAGAAAGGGCTGCGAGGATACCGGCAGGGCTTGCACTTATCTGGGGGGCTGGATGTGTGGCAGGCTATTATGTGTTCCACAAGCCCATTTCTCAAGCGGGGATGGTGCAGCTGCTGTATCTTGTCCTCACGCTGCTGGCCTGGATGGGCACGGTGGCGAATGCCAATGCAATCGGTCGCCGTTTGATCCCGTCCATACAGCATCTATCCCCGCGCGCGTTAACCGCGCTGCGGGTTGGTATGGGCTTGTTTGTCATCAGCCTATTCATGTTGGCTTTCGGGTTCGCCGGCTTGTACTGGCGCTGGCTGGCGTGGCTGCTGCTGCTTGTCCCGCTGCCCTGGACAGCGCCGGCGTTGTGGCGTGACCTCGCCAGGTGTGGGTCGCTATGGCAAGGGGCACACACAAAGGCGCTTGCTTATTTCGTGGCTTTTTCTCTGGCTCTTACCCTGTTCCTGGCCTTGCTCCCCCCAACGGCATGGGATTCACTGGTGTATCACCTGACCGGACCACAGCTTTACCTTCGAGCGGGGCGGATTCATCACAACGTGGATTTACCTTATCTTGGTTTCCCGCAGGCAGGATCGATGCTGTTTCTGTGGGGCATGCTGCTTGTCGGTCCACAGGTCGCACAGTTGATGCATGTGCTTTTTGTTTTACTGACACTGATGCTGCTCCCGGAACTGGTCCAACGCACGGCTCCGGGAAGAAGTTGGCTTGCTGCCGCCATGCTGCTGGCCGTCCCGACCGCATGGACGCTTGCATCCTGGGCGTATGTAGAATGGATCACCATGTACGCGGGGCTTGCGGCCATCATCCTCCTCGTCCACGCCGGGGAGGCTGAGGACGGAAAGCAACGCTTGCTTGCTGTTCTGGCGGGTGTGTTCACCGCACTGGCGTTTAGCTCGAAGTACACTTCAGTCGGAATGATCGTTGGACTGGTCCTGGCAGCCTGGTACATCACGAAATCGCCCCGGGTTTTGTTAATCTATCTTGGCGGGGCTGTAGCGGCATCGACTCCGTTCTTATTAAAGAATCTCATTCTCACCGGCAATCCAGTGTATCCCTTCTTCCTGGCCGGCCGCTTCTGGGACGCGGCCAGAGCATCCTGGTACAGCCGTTTTGGAACCGGGCTGGATGCGGGCTCCTTGCTGCTTGCCCCGCTTCACGCCTCACTCACAGGTGTGGAAGGCGGGACAGTGCAGGGCTTTCCTGCGTACGGCGCCGACATCGGCCCTCTATTTCTGGCGTTGATCCCGATGCTTCTTCTGCGCAGAGAAGGAGATGCACGGGGACGGACAACCCTCATCGCAATTGGATTAACGGCGGGAAGCGCATATCTCATCTGGCTGTTGCAGCTTGGTGCCTCCTCTTTGCTGGTGCAGACACGCCTGCTGCTACCGGTTTTCCCCTTGCTGGCGGTGCTTGCCACAGCCGGTTTTGATGCCCTGGCGCGCTGGCCGGGGTGGGGTGCTTCCGCAGCTTTTGTCTTCTCCGGCATGATTGCGATGGTGCTGGGGTTGACGGCTTATGCGTATGGGCGTGCTTTTATTCGGGCTCGTCCTTTAGCGATGTTCTTCGGTGAGGAATCGCAGACGGACTACCGGCTGCGCACGCTTGGCGGCTATCTCATTGCCATGGAGGAGATGAATCTCCTGCCCGACGATGCGGTGGTGCGCTTCCTATGGGAACCGCGCAGTTATGATTGCCGCGAAGGCATCGTCTGTGAGCCTGACGCAATCCTGGATCGTTGGTGGCACGCTCGTCAGTCCGGAATGGACGCGGAGGAGCTGAGAACCGCCTGGCGGCAAGCGGGCGTTACGCATGTGCTTCTATATAATGATGGGATGGAGGCCGCGCGGGCGCAAGGTTTTGATCCCTTTGAGGAAGCAGATTGGCAGGCCCTGGACGTATTTCTGTCGCAGGAGCTCATCCTCGTCTGGGATGAACTTGACGGGTACACACTCTACGCGTTGGGCGGCGGGGAATGAGATTTTGTAGGAAGGTGAAATCAGGCGATGCCGAACCCGGAACCCGGGCTGGCTTGAAAGCGGTGCCGGCAGAGGCGTGGATTATGCTGCTCGCCGTAGCAGCCCGCTTGCCGCGCCTTTTCTCACGCCCACTCTGGTACGATGAAGCCTTTGCCGTCCTCTTTTCGGAGAAGGGGCCTTCCGCTATGTTGTACGGGACCCTGACGGAGCAGGGCGGGGTTGCTGCCGATGTCCATCCTCTCGGCTATTACACGTTGCTCTGGGCATGGGAAAACGCGTTCGGAACGAGTCCTGCTTCGGTGCGTTCGCTATCCCTGCTTCTCGGCTTGCTGAGTCTGTACCTGGCTTTTCTTCTGGTTGAAGAACTCTTTGACCGCGCGACTGCACGCCGGGCGCTCTTTGCCCTTGCGCTGGCCCCGTTTCCGATACACTATGCTCAAGAAGTGCGCATGTATGCCCTGCTCGCAGCGGCAGTGATTGCTGCAACGCTGCTTCTGGTAAAAGCGTTCCATGAACCCGGACGGTGGATGTATTGGATTGGCTTCGCTTTGTGTGCTGCAGCTGCACAGTACACGCATAACCTTGCCTTTCTATACCTGGTTCCCTTGAGTATTACAGCCCTTTTCATGCGAGACCGCAGGATTGTTCTTCGCACCATTGCTGCGGGGATCGGTGCTTTGCTGCTCTACGCTCCCTGGCTGCTGCACGTGCCCGGGCAGCTGGCGCGGTTGCAGTGGGCATACTGGATTGAGCGTCCTGGATGGGAAGAATTGCTTCAGGCGCTCCTCCATTTCACGAGCGCGCTGCCAGCGCCGGACTGGGCTTTACCCCCGCTGCTCTTTTTCTCCCTCAGCTTGCTTCTGGTAAGCGCCGTTGAAACCGTACGGGCGGCCCGCCGCGGCGAGAAGAAAATCCGCCAGGCGCTCTTTGTCCTTTTCCTCGCCCTCTCTCCGCTTGCAGGAATGATGCTGATTTCTCAATGGCAGCCGGTATTCCTGCTGCGTGCGCTGCTTCCGGCGGCAATGCTGTTCACGGTCTGGCTTGTGTGGAGCCTGTGGCAGGAATCTCTGCCTGGTTTGGTGCGTGGCGCCGCACTTGCGATGCTGGGGCTGTCCTACGCGCTGGGAATGTACGGCTGGATAGCCTACAACGGCTTCCCCTATGCGCCCTTTGATGACATAAATGCTTATCTGCAAGAGCACAGCAGGGAGGGTGATGTGATTGTCCACAGCAATAAATTAACAGCCTTTCCCTGCCTCTATGATGATGCCTCCCTCGACCATCGATATCTTGCCGATCCTCCCGGATCCGCCTCCGACACCCTGGCGCCAGCCACGCAGGAGGTATTGGAGCAGCTTGCGATGGAGGACCTCTCGGATATCCTCGAAACAGATGGAGATGTCTGGTTGGTGATGTTTGAACAGGAAGAAGAGGAATATCACACAGCGGGCTTTCCCGGTCATCCTGCCCGTCAGACGCTGGCAGAAAGGTTTTCCCTGTCGGAGTACATTGATTTTGATGCAGTTACGGTTTTTCATTACACACGGTAGCCATCGATGAAACGGCGATATTGGGCAACGCTCCTTCTAATGGGCTTCGTACTGGTCGGATTGACGGCTACGTTGGAGGTCGTTCCCGGATATATGGATTCGGAGTACTACACCGTCATTGCGGAGCGCCTCGTTGCTGGAGATGGCTTCACCGAACCATTTCTCTGGAACTACCTCGATGAGCCAGAAGGCATCCCGCATCCCTCCCATCTTTACTGGATGCCCTTGCCCTCGCTGCTTGCAGCAGGAAGCATGTTTTTCCTGGGAGGCGGCTGGCGCGCAGCGCAGTTTCCCTTTGTCTTGCTGGGCGGGTTTCTTCCGATTCTCACGGCTGGTGTCGCGCTGCGCTTGACTCGGGATGAGCGTATGGCCTGGCGGGCAGGCTTGTTGGCGGTAGTGCCCGGATTCTTCCTGCCCTATCTGGGCACCGTCGATGCTTTTGCAATCTACGCGTATGTTGGAACGGCATTGTTCGTGCTTCTCTCCCGCAAGGATCAGAATCGGAAGACCGCGCTCCTCACTGGGTTGGGCATCGCTGTTGCACATCTGGCGCGCGCGGATGGTGTGTTGTTTATTCTTCCAGCGATCGTCGTTGTCTTGCTTCAAAAAGAGAGACGCATGCTTTATGCCGCCATGCTGGTGGGGGGCTATGTTGCCGGCATGGCACCATGGTGGATTCGCAATCTGCTCACCCTGGGAGTGATGATGCCAGATACGTCCCATGCCTTCTGGCTGACGTCCTACGACGATCTCTTCGCCTATCCCGCTGATTCAATTAATCTCCAACGATGGTTGGCGTCCGGCTGGGAGGCCATCCTCCGGGCAAGGTGGGACGCACTTCTTATTAATGGGCAACGCATTCTGGCCGAGATCGGCATGGTCTTCTTGCTCCCCTTCATGCTAATCGGGGCATGGAGCCTGCGCAAGGAGCGCCTGGTTCAACTCGGAGCCCTGTATTTCGCAGCCCTTTTTACCTTGATGACATTTGTGTTTCCATTTGCCGGCGCCAACGGAGGTATGTTCCATTCGGCGGCAGCGGTACTGCCGCTGATGCTCGCATTGAGCCCGGTCGGTATCCGCAGTGCAGTCGATTGGATTGCTGTCCGCCGGAGTTGGAAGCCGGAGGAGCCGCTGCGGGTGTTCTCGGCAGCAGCCGTCGTACTCCTGGCTGTGTTAACGCTGTGGGCCACGGCTCAGAGGCTGGGCTGGGATCCGCCCGGTGGAACGTGGCAGGAAGGAGCGCAGGCTTATCAACAGGTGCACCAGCAGATGATGGCGGCCGGGCTGCATGAAGAGGTTGTGGCTGTAAACAACCCGCCCGGGTTTTATCTTGCGAGCCGCTGGCCGGCTGTTGTGATTCCCAACGGAAATGCCGCCGTGCTGGAGCAGGTGGCTGAGCGCTATGATGTCGGCTGGGTACTGCTCGAAGGCAACCATCCTGCTGCGCTGGAGCCGCTCTATCAACAGCCTGAATCGGAAGACTGGCTTGAGCTGGTCCTCACCATGGAAGATTCAGACGGGCAGCCTGTCTATTTGCTGCGTGTCTTGAAAGGGGGCGCTTCACCGTGAAACGAAGGTCCCCGTCATGTTTCTTTTTGATAGCGGTTGTAGCAGCTCTCGCGGTTGCCCTGTACCTCGGCTTGAGCGCCGGACAGTATCGCAATGGTTACCCATTGGACGACGCCTGGATCCATCAAACGTACGCGCGCAATCTGGCTGAGACCGGCGCATGGACCTTTGCCGAGGGACTTCCCAGCGCCGGGTCCACGTCTCCACTGTGGACGATGCTGCTCACACCAGCGTACTTGCTGGGTATTCCCCCGCTTGTGTGGACGTCAGTCCTTGCCATGATGCAGTTGCTGGCAGGAGCATGGATCGGCATATGCTGGCTGGAACAGCGGGGCAGCCGCTGGGCAGGCTGGGTTGGAATTGTGATGGTTGCCGAATGGCACCTTGTCTGGGCGGGCTTGTCGGGAATGGAGACCCTGCTTATGGGGCTTGCCGCGCTAGGGTTCTTTCTCCTTCTCGAGGATGAAAGCACGCCACCCTTTCTCCTGGGCGTATGGATTGGAGCAGCGATCTGGATACGGCCGGACGCCATCACGCTGGTGGGCCCACTCGGATGGGTGATTTTCTTTCGGACCGAAACCAGCTGGACACAACGTGTGCGTATGGCGTTCGTTGCTGCTGCCGGAGCAGCGGTCCTGCTCCTGCCTTACCTTCTCTTTAATCAGGCAATGAGCGGGGAGTTCTGGCCGACAACGTTTTACGCCAAGCAGGCAGAGTATGCCGTGTTGCGGGAGATGCCCTTTCTGCGCCGTCTTGCTGCTCAATTTGCGCTGCCCTTCATCGGCGTAGGCGCACTGCTCGCGCCGGGTGTTTTGTCTGGCGCCTACGAGAGCGCGCGACGGCAAGCGTGGAGCCGGTTAGGCCCGCTGCTTTGGGTGGCTGGATATCTCACCCTCTATGCAATGCGACTACCGGTTCACTACCAGCATGGCCGGTATGCCATGCCTGTGCTGCCGACTCTGCTGGTGCTTGGCTGGGAAGGGTTGGCCGTCACCCTGAAACCGTCTGCTGAACTCTTTGTCAGCCGTCTGCTCTCGCGCGTGGTCTTGCTGGCACAGGGGGTTGTGCTGTTTGTATTTCTTTTCATTGGCGCGACGGCTTATGCCCGCGATGTTGCCATCATCGAAAGCGAAATGGTGGCGACAGCGGAATGGTTGCGGGACGAATTACCGCCGGGCCGATTGCTTGCCGTGCACGACATTGGCGCTGTGGGGTATTTCAGTGGGCATCGCCTGGTCGATCTGGCCGGGCTCGTTTCGCCAGACGTAATCCCAATTATCCGTGATGAGGCAGCCCTGGCTGCACTCCTTGACGAACGGGGTGTAGACTACCTGGTGACCTTCCCCGGCTGGTATCCTCAACTCACCGGACAGGCTGAACGGGTCTACACAACCGGAGCTTCGTTCAGTCCGGAAGCCGGGGGCGAAAACATGGCAGTGTACTTGTGGCGCTAGGATTTGCTCAGGCCCGATTGGGTATGCTATACTCGCGCATCTGGAAAGTGGCGGACCCGACATGAAATCTATTACCATCATCATTGTCGACGATCATCCTCTTTTCCGCGAAGGCGTGCGAAATGTGCTTGAGGCGGAGGAGGATTTCAATGTCATCGAGGAAGGCGTCAGCGGTGACCAGGCGCTGCAGTTTGTGCGAGATCTTCAACCGCAGGTGGCGCTGATTGACGTTAATCTTCCGAATATGAATGGCATCCAGGTCACACGCCAGATCCTGGCAGAACGCATCAACACCGCCGTTGTCCTGCTCACAGCCTATGATGATGTTGAACAGGTCTTGCATGCATTCCGGGCGGGAGCAGCGGCGTATTGCTCCAAGGACATTGAGGCTGGAAAGCTGGTGGACATCATCCGACATGTCGCCCGTGGTTTCTATGTCGTCGGAGATCAGGTCTACGACCGCGACGGCTTGCAGGAATGGCTCGACCGGGGAGTAGAAACGGTCCGGAGGCCTCACCTGGATGGCGATATTGAGGCGTTTACACCCCTTTCGCCCCGTGAAATGGAAATTCTGCAATATGTCACCCGCGGAATGAGCAACAAGGAAATTGCTTCCCGCCTAGGCATCAGCCATCAGACGGTAAAGAACCACATGACGGCAATCCTGCACAAATTGGATGTCGAGGATCGCACTCAAGCCGCCGTCTATGCCCTCCGTCATGGGTGGGTGCGGCTGCAAGATACTCGAAAATAGAACGGAGTTGGCATGACACCGCAAGAAGCCGCACAGGAAGCCACCCCACTGGAAGCCTTTGTCGAATCGTTAAAGGCGGACCTGGACAAGACGCGCGCTGAGGCGAAAGAAATCGGCATGCTGGTTGAGCAGAGCCAGGGTGAGGTGGATAAACTCGTTCAGCGCAATTCCTCGATCACCGCACAATTGCACCAGATGCAGGCTCATTTCGAGACGGTCCCGCGTGAGGATATCCGTAATTCCTATGAAGCCGCACAGGACACACAGCAACGCCTCTTCACGATGCGTGGACAGCTGGAGAAACTGCAAAGCGACCAGACTCATCTGCGCCGATTGTCGGACCTGATGACCAGGACCTTGCAGCTCCTGGAAGGACGCCCAACGATTGAGGTGGATGAAGACGACGCGCCGACAACCACCGTGATTCAAAAAGTCATCGAGGCACAGGAAGACGAGCGGCGGAAAATTTCCCGTCAGATTCACGATGGACCGGCTCAGGCGTTGTCCAATTTCATCCTGCAGACCGAGATCGCTCTGCGTCTATTTGACAAAGATACAGATCAGGCACGTGAGGAACTGTCCAATCTGAAGAATGCAGCCAGTGCGACGTTTGCGCATGTCCGGGATTTCATCTTCGACCTCCGACCGATGATGCTGGATGATCTCGGGCTGGTGCCCACCGTCCGGCGCTACGTCGAGGCGTTCAAAGACAAGACCGGGCTGGACATGAATCTGGTTGTCACGGGGAATGAACAACGGCTTGAATCACACGTAGAGGTCCTTGCCTTCCGTGCGCTGCAGGAACTCCTGGTCAACATACGCGATCACGCGCAGGCCACGCAGGCGAAAATCACCCTTGATATCGACCCCCAGCAACTGCGTGTGATGGTCGAGGATAATGGCAAAGGCTTCGATCTCTCCTGCCTCGAGACCGAAGCGATGGAAACCCATGGCTTATGCTTACTGCGTACGCGCCTCAAACAGGCTGGCGGCGAGATGGAGCTTGATAGCTCTGCCGGCAAGGGGACTCACATCCAATTTTCACTTCCCATCAGTAGATAAGAGGACGGCGTTACTTTTCCTGTTGCATCGATAGTACTATGGTGCCCCTGGAACACAGTCCTATTGAATGTGTGTGGGGTGCATCCTATAATGTTACAGACTTGGAGCAATCTTAATAACTAAAAAATCCTAAAGGGAAGGGAGGTGGGTTCTATGTTGTTCGCACCGAAAGAACGTGGTCAAGGTTTGGTTGAGTACGCACTGATTCTTGTCTTGGTCGCCGTCGTCGTGATTGTTATTCTCGCGCTGCTCGGCCCGGCAATCGGAAACGTATTCAGCAACATCGTTAGCAATATCTAATCTTGTACGGTGTGGCACCCTGTAGATTGCCATACCTATGACTTCTCATTTGATTGGAGCCCTATTGCATATAGGGCTCCTTATCACGATACGGCGGATCGACTTGCTTACGGGCGCGTCGCGCGGTTCGCTTGACTTTAAATTCGTACAATGTATCATACCTGCATTACGTGCTGTAACATGCAGATTTAAGATTTCCAAGGAGGCCATATGCGCCGCGGACGCATCTTAATCTTATTTGCCTTGATTGTGCTGGTAGGCGCGGTTGCTGCCTATCTAATCTTCTCGCGGGGCGGTGGCGTTCAACCGTCCCAGGAAGAGGCAGCGGCACCGTTGCCTTCCGATGTGGTCTATGTCGTCATCGCCGCACAGGATCTGGCGCGCGGATCGTCGATCCCCAGTGACGGAGTAGAAATTAAAGAAATTCCCCGTGACATGGTGATCGAAACGATGATTGCGAGTGATTTCACGGAAGGTTTGCTGGACCGTGTCATCGGCCGCAGGGCGCGGATGGATATATCACGTGGCATCGCAGTGACGGAGGGGATGATCACCGACCAACCCGGCGACTTGCTTGGAGTCGGCTCGGATGCTTCGCTGGCAATCCCTCCTGGCTACACGGCGATTTCCATTCCCATGGACCGGCTTTCGGGTGTGGCGTACGCCTTGCGTGATGGTGATCAGGTGGACGTCATTACCACCATGTTGATGGTCGACCTTGATCCGGATTTCCAGACCACGCTGCCAAATGAAAGCCTTGTTCTGGTCGCTTCATCGGGCGTGCCGCTTACGGCCGTGACCTGCGAATCGATCAATATTCAACCAGGAGCCACCGAATGTGTCCGTGAGGAAGCGGTCCCGTTTGGCCGTGTCGATTTTGAGGAAAACCTGCAGCAGCCGTTGTATGTCACTCCAAACGAGGATCAGCGTCCGCGATTGGTAACCCAGCGTTTGATCGAGAACGCCACCGTCCTCCATGTGGGTACCTTTGCCCTTGATGAGCGTGCGGCGGATGTCCTCGTTGCGCCGACTACGGTGCAGGAACCGACAGGCGCACCACCGGCGACCGACACTGAAAACGTGGTCCAGACGGTGGTTTACCCCGACATTGTGACATTGATTGTGACCCCGCAAGATGCGCTGGCCATAAATTGGGCTATGATGTCCGGCGCTGATCTCTCACTTACCTTGCGCGCACCCGGTGACGAGGAAGCGATTACGACATCCAGCGTCACCTTGCAGTATCTCATCGAAAACTACAACATTACGGTCCCGGCGCGGCTTCCATACGGGCTGACCCCTGCGATTGAAGAATTGGTCGCTCCGGTGCTCCCGAATGATGTCGTTCCGGAACAAGAAGTTCAGTAGGTTGAGCTGGTAGACGGATCGGAGGGATGGATGGTTGATACCGCGGACGATGCCATCCGCGTTCTAATCGTAGATGACATAGCCGAAACAAGAGAAAATATTCGCAAACTACTTCAATTTGAACCCGACATTGAAGTAGTTGACGCTGCAGCCACGGGCATTGAAGCGATTGAAATCGCACGTGGGACCGATCCGGATGTCGTCCTGATGGACATCAACATGCCCGACATGGATGGCATTACGGCTACGGAGGCACTTCTGAAAGATGTGCCTTATGCCCAGATTATCATTCTATCGGTTCAAAGTGATGCGGATTACATGCGCCGCGCCATGCTGGCAGGGGCACGCGATTTTATCGCCAAACCACCCTCCGGCGACGAGCTTATTGCCACGATCCGCAAACTTGCAAAACGAGCGCGTGAACAGCGCGAGCATCTTGCCAGGCCACTGCCGCTGGTGATGAACGATGACACGGGCATGCTCGTGCGCACCACCGGCAAGCTGGAAGGCAAGGTCATCTCTGTTTACAGTGCGAAGGGCGGGGTGGGCTGTTCCGTCATCGCCACCAACCTGGCGGTCGGGTTGAACACCACCGAAACCCCCACTGTACTCGTGGATGCTGCCCTGCAGTTTGGCGATGTCGCTGTGTCCCTCAATCTCCAGACCAAGTTCAGCTTTGTCGATCTTGCGGGACGGGCGAACGAGTTGGATGCCGAGATTGTGGAAGAGGTGCTGCTGCGGCATGATAGTGGTCTACGGGTGCTGGCTGCACCGCCGCGTCCGGAGATGGCTGATGAAATTCATGCCGAGGAAGTGCGGAATGTTTTACAATACCTGAAAGGGCAATATCCGTACGTTGTGATTGATGCCGGCTCCAATATGGATGACATCACCCTGGCGGTCATGGATGCTTCCGACATGCTGGTGGTTGTTGCCACGCCCGAAATTCCAGCCATCAAAGATGCGCGGCTTCTATTTGACCTGCTCGGAGTTCTGGATTATCCCAAAGAGCGGATATTCTTCGTGCTCAATAAAATGGACCGAAAGTCCGGGATCACTACCGAGGCGGTTGCTGATAATCTTAAGTGCACGGTGGATGGTGTCATTCCTTTCGAGGAGAAAGCCGTCACACTTTCGATCAACCGGGGTATACCGGTGCTGATCGGGGAAAAAGGGAAACCTGCCGCAAAGAGCATGCTTGATCTTATTGGTTCAGTGCGTCAGCGGCTTGTGCGGAGCGCAGCTGTCAGGGAAGACGCGGAAGAAGAACGCCCGCGTCTCTTCAGCCGATAGTAGCAGGCGCTGTAGTTCGACTGATCAGGAGGACAACGAGTGTCTCTACTGAAGCGAATTGAAGAAGGACAATCAGCCCAGCCAGCGAACCGCCCGGCCGCCGGTGAGGGCGGGGCGTCTCGCATGAGCGGGTTAAGCGCCCGCCGTGTTTCACCGCCCGGTCAGGCGCAGCGGGACACTTACTACGATCTAAAAACACGTGTGCAGAACAAGCTGCTTTCTGAGCTGGATCCATCCATGGATGTGAGTCAGACAGCAGACGTTCGCCGGACGATTGAAGAACTCTTCGAAAACATTCTCGCCGAAGAAAAAATTGTCCTGTCGCGCCCAGAGCGTAGACGTTTGTTTGAGCAGATCGTCGCGGAAATCCTCGGTTTGGGGCCGCTGGAGCCGTTGCTTGCGGATGAATCCATCACAGAAATCATGGTGAATGGCGCCAAGCAAATTTATATCGAACGCGGCGGTAAGTTGTTCCGTCAGCCGGCTTCGTTCGAAACCGACGACCATCTCATGCGGATTATCGACCGCATTGTTGCTCCTCTAGGTCGGCGTATTGACGAGTCCAGTCCATACGTCGATGCCCGCCTTTCGGATGGTTCCCGTGTCAATGCTATCATCCCGCCGATCTCACTGGTCGGGCCGGTGTTGACCATCCGAAAATTCTCCAAGAGCCCGATCACGGTCGAACAGTTAATTGGCTATGGCACGATTACCGAAGAAGCGGTCGAGTTCTTGAAAGCGTGCGTGATTGCACGCATCAATTCCATCATCTCTGGGGGCACCGGTTCCGGAAAGACGACCATGTTGAACGTGCTCTCCCAGTACATTCCGGGGGACGAGCGCATTGTCACCATCGAAAACGCAGCTGAGCTTCAGCTTCGGCAGGAACATGTGGTCACGCTGGAATCCCGTCCCCCAATATTGAAGGACGCGGGCAGGTGACCATCCAGAACCTGGTGGTGAACTCGCTCCGAATGCGCCCCGACCGCATTATCGTCGGCGAGATCCGCGCAGGTGAGGCGCTGGACATGCTTCAGGCTATGAACACCGGTCATGAAGGCTCAATGACCACCGCACACTCCAACAGCCCGCGCGACACCCTCGCACGTATTGAGACCATGACCTTGATGGCAGGCACAGACCTGCCGGTCCGCGCAATCCGCGAACAGGTTGCCTCCGCCATCGAGTTGATTGTGCACCTGGAGCGTATGCGAGACGGCACCCGTAAAGTAACCCGCATTGCGGAAATCCAGGGGATGGAAGGTGACGTTATCACCATGACGGACATCTTCTCCTTCGAACAGACCGGATTTGAAGATGGTCGTGTTATCGGGCGTCTCCGTCCGACGGGTTTGCGCCCGAAATTTATTGACAAGATCGAGGCTTCCGGCATCCATCTGCCTGCATCCATCTTCGGTGTGGGCGAACGAATGCAGAGATACTAGGCGAGCATATGAATCCTACATTGATCCTTATGGTCGGAGGCGGCTTGGGGCTGGTGATGTTGCTCGTTGGTGCCGTCATCAGTTTCATCAGCGGTCGTTCCGTTGTTGAAGAACGCCTTGGCCGCTACTCTGAAACAGGTGGGCTTGTCGGCGCCACCGGTGCGGAGCAAGAGCAACGGGAGGAGCGTCGCCAGGCCATATCGGATTTCCTCAATCGCATGATTGAGGGCACCGACTACTTTGATAGTATTTCGCGCAACCTTGCCCGCGCCGATATTAAATTCAGACCGGCCGAGTTCATTACCATCATGGTAATCTCGGCGGTTGGTATGTTTATCGTCGGTCTGGTGCTGGGTGGGGGGATGATTGCATTCGGCATCTTGATGGGCGTGGTGGGTTTCTTCATCCCCAATATGTATGTCCGTGTTGCTCAGGGGCAGCGTCTAAAGAAGTTCGACCGTCAGCTCGGGGACATGCTCAACCTGATGGTGAACGGTTTGCGTGCAGGCTACTCAACCTTGCAGGCAATGGAAGCAGTCAGCAAAGAATTGCCGACACCGATTTCAACCGAGTTTCGGCGAGTGGTTCAGGAGATGCAGCTGGGTATCTCCATGGAGGAAGCGCTGAATCACCTCCTCCGGCGTAACGACAGCGACGACCTTGACCTTGTGATTACGGCCATCAATGTGCAGCGGGAGGTCGGCGGCAACCTGGCCGAAATTCTGGATACGATTTCGTACACCATCCGTGAGCGCGTCCGTATCAAGGGAGAAATTCAGGCGCTGACAGCTCAGGGCCAGGCAACGGCATGGGTGATTGCCGCCCTGCCCATCGTGCTTGTGCTGCTACTTTTTGTGGTCAACCGTGATTACATTATGCAGTTCTTCTATCCGGAAACCCGAGCGTGCGGCATTCCTTTGCTTGTCCTGGCAGGGATCATGATTGTGACCGGTTTCTTGATCACACAGAAGATTGTGAAGATCGATATTTAGGCCGCCGGCGAGAAGAGGTTCAAACCATGAGTATGCTTATTCCGATCATTTTGGTTGTAGCCCTTGGCATTGCCGTCATCCTGGTGGTGGTCGGCGTCCGGGCGCCTGAAGCATCGGATCCGATTTCCTCCCGGCTGGCAGAGTACAGCATTTCCGAGAACCCGGTTTCATTGGAAGAAATCGAGCTTTCCCAGCGCTTTTATGAGCGCATCATTCTGCCCTTCTTCAACCGGATCGGGAAAATGGCTGCCCGCTTTACCCCGCAGGCGACCATCGAAAGTGCACGCAAACGCCTTGAGATGGCAGGGAACCCGATGCAGATTGATCCCGCATTCTTCCTGCTGGCGCGCTTGATTCTTGCGGTTGTGCTGGGCGGGGGGTTGTTTGCCGTTTTTTTCATCAGTGGACGCAACTGGCTGCAAGGATTGGGCATCGCTGTCCTCTTCTTCGCCCTGGGCTACTTCATGCCCGACCTGATGCTTTCCAGCATGATTGGCCGCCGCCAGCGCACCGTATTCCGGGCGCTCCCGGACGCCCTCGACCTGCTTACCATCTGTGTGGAAGCCGGGCTTGGTTTTGATGCCGCCATGGGCAAAGTGCATGAGAAGTGGGAGGATGACCTGGCGCTTGAGTTCGGTCGGGTGCTGCAGGAAATCCGACTTGGAAAGCTCCGCCGGGAAGCCCTCCGCGATATGTCCGAGCGCATCGGGGTATCCGAGCTGACTAGCTTTGTTGCTGCGGTCATTCAATCAGAGCAGCTTGGTGTGAGCATGGCGAAGGTGCTCCGCATTCAGTCGGATCAGATGCGCGTCCGCCGCCGTCAGATGGCGGAGGAAGAAGCGCATCGCGCCCCGATTAAGATGATTTTCCCGATTGGTTTGTTAATTTTCCCGTCGATTTTGATCGTTCTCCTGGGTCCTGCTGCAATGATGCTGATGCAATCTGCATTGGGAGGTATGCTCCGCTAACCTTGAGAGCTGCCAGTCAAGCAACCAACGGGGAGCAATTCCCTCAAACAGAGTCCCGCCCTGTGTATCGCTGGATAGAGCAGATACTGGAGGCGGGACTCGGTTTATTATTCCCACCGCACTGTGCGGGCTGCGGGAGGGCGGGAATCCTGTGGTGTTGCGACTGCGATGCGGCGATGCTACGCATCCGGGCGCCGATTTGCGAGCAGTGCGGCGAACCAATCGCCTGGCAGGGCTTCTGCCGGCGGTGCCAGCGCGAGCCACTTCTCCTCCAGGCACGCTCCTACGCGCTGTATCAGCAGCCTTTGATTGCGCTGATTATGCAGATTAAATACCGCAATGACCATGACTTGATGACACTGCTTGGTCGCTGGCTGGCTGAATTGCTGGAAGGGACCGGCTGGACACCGGGTCTGGTTACCGCTGTGCCCCTGGGGAAGAAACGACTGAGAGAGCGAGGCTACAATCAGGCTGAGGAAATCGCCTCCGCCCTGGCAGCTGAAGCAGGACTGCCGGCTGCCCCCGGTGCAATCGAGCGTGCCCGTGAAACCCGTTCGCAGGTAGGATTGAATGGTGCAGAACGGGCTGCCAACGTTGCGGATGCTTTTCGGGGACAAGCCCATATTGTCCAGGACGAGCGAATCTTGCTCGTGGATGACCTGTATACAACAGGAGCAACATTGTCTGCGTGTGCGCAGGCGCTCCTGGACGCAGGAGCCATGAAGGTCCAGGCTCTGACGGTCGCCCGCGCACACAGCCGGGTACCAGATCATTAATTCATACAAAGGAGATGTCTATGACGATTGAGGTTGTGATTAATGTAAGGGACATGGCCTTGAACGACCGGCTCGAGTCATATGTGACCAAGAAAGTCTCCAAGCTTGACCGCTACCTGAAAATTCTTGAAGAAGCGCAGGTTGACTTGACCTATGCAAAATCCG
>Ga0272443_10003298_pt1 | contig 19174 bp, 18 predicted proteins | sample SSMAcet12_FD_193581 | JGI IMG/M metagenome (GOLD analysis project Ga0272443, IMG submission 193581) | Marine sediment archaeal communities from Little Sippewissett salt marsh, Falmouth, MA, United States - SSM-Acet-12 | ecosystem: Environmental > Aquatic > Marine > Wetlands > Sediment ... | reverse complement strand
TAGATCAGCGCGTCCAGCAAGACATGGCTGAGCGTACCAAAATAGGCGCTGATGAACACCACTTTCCATGAGAGCACCCCATTATCCCGGTGGCGCCAATGGACAATCTTTGCAGCAAGCTCAAGCAGGTACTTCCCGCTGACGGCCGAGACTAACCCCAAAACCACCGCACCAATTAAGGTATGCGTGATCCCGTGGGTTTGGCCGTGATGCGTGAGAATCACGATCAGGGGTTGCAGGTCCATCACAACCTGTGACCAGGCAAAGATCATGAAGTTAAATTTCTTATCCGACACCGCTTTGACAGGCGCCGCAATCCCCAGGTGAACGGGTGTGAATGGCATAGCTATATTTCCTTGTTGTCGACGAATAATTCGATGTCTTGTCAGGTGGAGAGTTTATGGTGTAATTTCATCTTCAAACTTTTTGCCGGAATCTTTCTTCCAGAAGAAGATGATCCAAACAATGGGAAACGCAACAAAAAGCACATATTCCCACACTTGCAAATTTTTATATCCCCTGATCCCAGGCATGAGCAGAAAAATCAAAACACAAAAAGCCTTTAAAGCAATAAACTTGAGTTTTTCCCAGTTTGCTTTCATTTTCAGCCTCCCCATTGACCGGTCCATTTTCATAAATTATAACCCAAAGCCAGCTTTTGCCTTTGCTTCCCCCAAGGATTCATCGTTTACAGTCAATAAGAAGATAATTCTTGTCCAAATTCCATCCCCTTTTCATATCTCCTACACATTTTCTTCACAACCCAACTTTATACTGAATACAGATAGAACGAATAAAACAAAACATCCGCTGATGCGGATTTAACTGAAAGCACAAGGAGTAAAGATGAACACCAAAAAGTCAACTACCCTCAAAATTTTAGGCCTGATCGCACTGATCAGCCTTGCCCTGACGGCCTGCTCAACGGCCATCCCCACAAGCGAACCGATTTCCGCCGAACCCGCTGCCATGGAAGACACAGCAGCGGTCAGCGACGAGTCGGTCGCCGATGCGGAAGACGTTGCGGCTGTTGAACCCTCAACCGAAGACGTTGCCACCATTGCCGTGACGAGTGCAGCCGCTTACACCCTGCATGCCAGCAGCCTGACTGACGCTGAAGTTGAAGGCCTGCTCTATATGCGTGAGGAAGAGAAACTGGCGCATGATGTCTATGTCACGCTCTATGAAGTCTGGGGAACGCCCGTTTTCCAGAACATCGCCAACAGCGAACTGAGCCATACCGAAGCGGTCAAAAACCTGCTCGATATCTACGGTCTGGATGACCCAGCCGTCAGCACGCCCGTCGGCGTCTTCGTCAACACGGATCTGCAGGCCCTCTATGATGACCTAATCGCCTGGGGCAGCCAGTCGCTGGCCGATGCCCTCAAAGTCGGTGCAGCCATTGAGGAAATCGACATCCTCGACCTGGAAGCCAACCTGGAGACCCTGAACGCAGCGGACATCCGCCAGGTCTATGAGAACCTGCTGTTTGGCTCCCAAAATCACCTGCGGGCTTTCACCTCGGTGCTGGCCCAGCAGACCGGTGAGATCTACGAGCCGCAGTATATGGACCAGGCCGATTATGACGCCATCGTGGCGGACGGCATCCAATCCGGAGCCGGCCTCGCCCAGGGTGGACGCGGCAGAAGGCCATAAAAATTTCTTATCTAAAACTAACCGCTCAGTTTTCACTGAGCGGTTTTTATAATTCAGCGCAGGAAATAGGACTGTCATCTGGAATACCACGCGGTACAGCCCAAACTCAAACCAAACAAAAAAACCACCCGCATTGGCAGGTGGTTTTTCTAATTCAGCGGAGAGGGTGGGATTCGAACCTGAAATACCTTACGGTACAACTAAAATTCAAAGGAAAATAAAAAAACATCCGCATTACCAGGTGGTTTTTCTTCAGAGCGGAGAGGGTGGGATTCGAACCTGAAATACATCGCGTTACATTACTACTGAACACACAAAACAAAAAACCACCCGCATCAGCAGGTGGTTTTTCTAATTCAGCGGAGAGGGTGGGATTCGAACCTGAAATACCTTACGGTACAACTGAAATTCAAAGGAAAATAAAAAACCACCCGCATTACCAGGTTGTTTTTCTTTATAGCGGAGAGGGTGGGTTTGAACCTGAAATACCTCACGGTACAACTAAAACTCAAAGCCATACAAAAAACCACCCGCTTTGGCAGGTGGTTTTTCTAATTCAGCGGAGAGGGTGGGATTCGAACCCACGGTACCTCGCGGTACACACGCACTCCAAGCGCGCGCATTAGGCCGGACTATGCTACCTCTCCTAATTCGCTCCAATTTCAGAGCGACGGCAATTATACCAGATTAGCGAAAATGTGTTAATCCCAATTTGGAAATTATGCCATCTTTAAAGAAATACGGTGCCTGATCAGTGACCAGGCACCGTTTGAGACGCAAAGCGGTAATTATTTAATTTTACGGGCCTTGGTTTGTTCGCTCACAGACCAGACGAAGGCTGCGCCGATCATCAAGGTCATCAAAGGAGCCAGGCTCCCCATCATTGAGGGTCCACTGCCACCGGCGGCGACATCCACGGATGGGTCTTCTTCCTTCTTTGGCTCCTCGCAGGAGACAATTGTCAGAATCCCTTCACCGGATCCGGAATATTGGCCCGAAACAGGCCCCCAGGAATAAGGATAGTCATCGGGTTTAAGTTTGATCGTGGTGGATTCATTAAACGATTTGCCGTCAATGAGGAAGATGGCATTCTGAACAACGATTTCGACCATCGTCAGGGATTCGCCATCATTATAAGAACACGCCCCGATATTCGCAGCCGCGTCGGCCTTGGATTGATCACATTCAGGCAGGCTCAGATCACCATCGCCTTCACCTTCATAGGCCGGATCAACAGCATGCCAGACATAGGTGTATTCTCCGCAGGGGAGCTTGATGGTCTGGGAGGAAGTATAGGGGCCATAATCCCCGTCCGACCCGGTAATGGTCACACTGGCACCATCAATGGTCAGGTCCACATCCCGTTCAAACACATCATTACCCCAGCCACATACCCCAACCCCAAACTCAACGCCGGCCCGGAACTTGGGTGAACAATTGCCTACATCCAGAGTTCCTTCGGCGCCGCCCGAATAACCCGGATCAGCTTCCCAGCTCCAGGGGTAAGAACCAGGGCCTAATTGAATGGTGTCAGATGCAGTGTATGATTCATTATTAATCTCCAGCGTGGCATGGTTCACCGAAATGATCACATCACTGACCGATTCGCTTCCTGGCTCACCAGGATAGCAGGTATCAAGTGAGACAGAAGCAGTTCCCTCCTTTGGGGTGCAGTCTTTAACGATGAGGGTTCCATTGCCGCCCGTGCCCCAATAACCAGGTTGAGGCTTCCAACTCCAATCATACCTCCCAGGGAACAGAAAAATGGTTGTTGACGAGCTGTATTTGGCTCCATTGATGGTGACATCAGCACCGACCGACGTGATAGCCACATCACTGAGTGATTCAGTGCCCGGTTCACCAGGGCTACAGGCGACAACTTCTACAGAAGCTGATGAATGGGGTAATGAACAGCCATCCAATGAAATCGACCCGGTTCCCTTCGATACCCATTTCGAGTTCCAGCTATCCCATTCCCACTTGTCATAGGCATAAGTCCCTTCACTCAGGCTGGTATAGAAATCCTGGTTGTTTGAGGACGGATTCTCGAAGGTCAGGCTGGAATCATGCTGGAAAGTGATCTTGTAACCATAGAGCGTGATCTTGACCTGCCAATATGATCCTTTCGCATTAAAAAAGCCCCCAAGCGGACATAATAGGCAATATGAAACTTTTTATGGATTATGCCGTATATTGTTAATGGAGGTAAAAATGACTGAAGAAAAAAAACATGTCCCCATCCTGCTCTACCCCTTTTATCTGATCTGGCGTTTGGTCATCGGCATCATTAAGATCACTGGACGGCTGGTCGGTGCAATTTTGGGTCTGGTATTACTCATCGCAGGGATTGTGATCTCACTGACCGTGGTCGGCGCTGTTGTTGGCGTCCCCCTGGGCATCTTTGGTTTCCTGCTGATCCTGCGCAGCCTGTTCTAGTTCCCCCTCATCACTAATCAAAAAGAGGCGTTGCAATAACGCCTCTTTTATGTTTTCATTCACCGGTCTGGTTCAGGGAATAGACCAGGTCAGGTAATCCAAAACCAGATTATCTCCACTGCTGTTGTCAATCAAAAAACGCCCCACCAATGCCCCCGAAGTCTGATAGCAGATATACGTCCCGGTTGGCACTGTCTCAAATCCAATCGCATTGCCGGTCAGGCTTGCATCGTTACAATCCCCAAATCCCGGTTCCGTCTCACCAAATGCAGCCCAGACAGCACCGTCGGATGTCGAGAGTAAATATTGAGGATCGCCACCATAGGCAAAGGTCAGATCAACCGTTGAACCATCACCAGGGTTGAGCACACCAGCATCCAGGTCAAACTGATCCCCATCCCCCAGCGTGACGCTGCCCTCGCGATAGGCGCTAGGCGTGGTTGTGACGGTCGGGGTGATCGTCGGCGTACTGGTCACAGCATCCGAGACCTCAATCCGCACCCAGAAGGGCGCATCTCCATTCGGGCCAATTCCAAATAAAAACCCATCCGGAGCGCTGAGCATCCAATTGCTCTGATAAACGCCCGTCTTTGTCGGGGCAACCATATCCACCGTGATATCAATCGCCTGCCCCGGCGCGACTTCATCCGGCAGGGGGAGGGTCTGGTAGGCGTTCAGGCTGTTGCCGGAGAAGTAAACCACCGTATAGGCCCGTGACCAGGCGCAGGTTCCCACATTTTCCAACCGCCAGGTCTTTGAGAAACTCTCACCGGGGGCTAGAATCGTATCATCCGGGATCGTTACGTCAAAAGGATGGCCGGCAGCCGCCTGGTTGCAGACATTTTCAGCAGTCGGTGTTTGGATGGCTGGGCGCGTACGGTCAATAGTAGGCTCCGGCGTCCAGCTGCTGATGGGCGTGACGGTCCGGGTCGGGAGGACCGTCTCCGTCCTGATAGCATCCTCAGTCGCCCGATAGGCGGCCGTCTTATGCAGCTCAGTGGCGTCCGGCGGGACGATTTCAGTCTCCGTCTCAGTTTCCCTGCAGGCCGCCAAAGTCCCCACCAGCAAAAATATTCCAATGATCAAGATTAATTTATATTTTTTCATTCGTTCTGGATTGTACCCTATTCAGTTCATTTCAAAGCGCGCAATTATAATACAATTGTGATGACTTGTCAGGAACTGGAGATTAAAGTATAGTTCTAAAATCACAGCGGAAACCGCTTATTAAATGAAATTTTCACCAAGCCAGAAGAAAAAATATGATGACATCAAACATGAAAATAAATAGCTGGTTGGATCGGCCGGTTTTCTCATTTTGGCCGCGTTTCACAAATTACCATCTGATCGTTGCCCTGATCCTGATCACCACCATACTCAGTCGTTTCATTATGCTGGGTGAAAGGACCATGAGCCACGACGAGACAAACCATGTAGTCCCCGCCTATGATTTCTATCAGGGCCGCGGCTATGTTTATGACCCTGTGACCCATGGGCCGCTGCAATTCCACCTGATCGCCCTCTCCTACACATTCTTAGGCGACAGCGACTTTTCGGCCCGCGTGCCAGATGCCCTCTTTGGCATTGCCGTGGTCGTCTTTGCCATTTTCGCCTTCAAGCGCTATCTGGGGCGGCTGGGTGCCCTAATTGCCGGCTTTCTCTTCACAATTTCGCCCTACATTTCATATTACAGCCGTTACACCCGCAACGAGATCTACATCGTCCTTTGGGGCATGGCCCTGCTCTGGGGTGTTTTGCGCTATCTTGAATTCGGCAAGAAGCGGACCCTGATCTTTATCACCATCGTCACTGCCCTGCATTTCGCCGACAAGGCCACTTCCTATATCTTCACCGCTGAGATCCTGATCTTCCTGGCTATGGTCTTCATCATCCGCCTTTTAGCAAAATCCTGGCGGAAAAACAATTTCAAGCTGCTGTTCCTGATTACGATCGGTATCACGATCATCGCCGGTCTGGCAGCCTTTGGCGTTGGATACAATGCCCTGAGCAGTGTCACCGAAAGCGAGAACGATATTGGCGTCATGCTCAGCGCAATTGACGCCGGCACCCGTATTCTGATCGGCTCAATGGGTGGGCTGGCGATTGCCGGGCTGGTCACAGCCCTGATCCTCCTGATCAAAGGCAACGGCTGGCATAGCATTCGGGATGAACGCACTTTCGATCTGTTGATCCTGCAGGCGACCTTCGTCCTGCCGCTGCTGGCCGCCCTCCCGATGAATATCCTGGGCTACAATCCTCTGGACTATTCCAACTCCGGCATCCTCATAGCCGTCCTATTTTTAGTGCCACTCTTCATCATTTCCCTGTTGATCGGCCTCCTATGGGATTGGAAAACCTGGCTTATCAATACCGGCATTTTCTGGGGAATCTTCATTCTCTTCTATACCACCCTGTTCACGCAGGGTGTGGGCTTCGCCAAAGGACTGATGGGTGCGTTGGGCTACTGGATGGCCCAGCAAGGCGTCACCCGAGGCGGACAGCCCGAATATTATTACGCCCTGATCCAAATTCCGCTCTATGAATACCTGCCGGCTTTAGGCACCTTCCTGGGGGCCATTTTTGGCGTCTCGCTAAGCCTCAAATCCCTGCGGAAGAAGCGCGAGGAAAAAGAATTGGCTTTGGAAGCCACTGAAATTGAGGTGGAGCCCGAACCTCTTGCCGAACCCGCCGAAAAACCTCTGGAGGATGAAGGTCAGAAGCCCTCCCGAATTGTTAATAATGAAGGCGAAGAACGTAAACCGCCCATCCTGGCCCTGCTGCTCTATTGGTCAGTGATGAGCCTGATCGCTTTCAGCTTTGCCGGGGAGAGAATGCCCTGGCTGACCACGCACATCATCATGCCGATGATTCTGGTCTCAGGCTGGAGCTTTGGTCACCTGCTCGAATCCTTCGAGTGGGATAAATTCAAACGCTATCGCGGCTGGCTGGTACTGCTGGCCGGAACAGTCTTCCTCCTGGCGGCTTTTCAGACCTTTGGCAGCCTATTGGGAGCCACACCGCCCTTCCAGGGCAACACCCTGACCCAGCTCCAGACGACCAGCACCTTCCTGATGGCCAGCCTGGGCATGATCGGGTCCGCCGTTGGCCTGGGTTTCCTGTTGAAAGGCTGGAAGTTCAATCAACTCGCCAAACTGGGACTGATCATCTTTGTCGCCATTTTGTCGGTGTTGACCATTCGCACAGCCTATCGAGCGAACTTCATCCTCTATAACACAGCGGAAGAATTCCTGGTCTATGCCCATTCCACTGCCGACCCGAAAGACGCCCTGGCTCAGGTGGAAGAAATCAGCAACCGGTTGACCGGCGGCAAGGACATAGAAGTGGCCTACGACAATGGCCTGCTCTACCCCTATTGGTGGTATTTCCGCGACTATCCCAACAAACGATACTATGCTGAAACCCCCACCAAAGATTTACGAAATGCACCGATTATCCTGGTTAGCTCTGATAATTACGGAAAGATCGAACCTGTCGTCGCGGACAACTACGTTCAATATGACTACACCCGCATCTGGTGGCCGATGCAGGATTATTACAATCTGACCTTCAAGAGGGTCTGGAATGCCTTCACCGATCCACAGATGCGCTCTGCGCTTTGGCAGATCTGGCTGAACCGAAACTACGCACCTTATGCCGCCCTGAAAGGCAGTACAACCCTGACCCCGGAAACCTGGCAGCCCTCAGGCAGTTTCCGCATGTACATCCGCAAGGATGTGGTTTCGCAAATTTGGGAATACGGCGCGTCACCGGTCACGCTGGAACCGACCGTTGACCCTTATGAAGCCGGTACCATCACCCTGGATTCCGATAGGATCATCACCGGGAACAATCAATACGCACTGGATGCCCCCCGAGATATCGCCTTTGCTCAGGATGGCACCCTCTATGTTACCGATTCCGCGAATAACCAGATCCTCCATCTCAACCAGGATGGCAGCCTGATCAATGCCTGGGGTGAATATGGTGCCAGTGACTTTAATCTGAATATTGCAGCCCCCGGCGGCACATTCAGTGAACCCTGGGGCATCGCGGTCGGCCCGGATGGATCAGTTTACGTGGCCGACACCTGGAACCACAGGATCCAGAAATTCACTGCGGATGGCGACTTCGTCACCATGTGGGGTGATTTCGGTGCTGCTGAAACACTCTATTCCTTCTGGGGGCCGCGCGGCGTAGCTGTGGATGAACAGGGCCGGGTCTTCATCACCGACACCGGCAATAAACGGGTGGTGATCTTTGACGCTGATGGCAACGCGCTGGCTTCCTTTGGCGGCGCCGGGTTGGGCGTCGGTGAATTTGATGAACCCGTTGGTATTGACGTTGATGACCAGGGCCGCGTCTATATCGCCGACACCTGGAACGACCGCATCCAGGTCATGATCCCGGATGGCGATTCCCTCAACTATTCAACTAATATCGAATGGGAAATCGACGGCTGGTACGGCGATTCACTGGATAATAAACCCTTCCTGACCCTGGACAAAGATTACAATGTCTTCGTTTCCGATCCCATTCTGGGACGGATCCTCGAGTTCACCGGCGAAGGCACCTTCCTGCGGACCTGGGGCACCTTTGGCACCGGCCCTGCCGAGATCGGCGTGAGCGGCGGCCTGGCTGTTGCCCCTGACGGGAAGGTCTGGGTAGCCGATTCGCTGAACGGCCGCCTGATGATCTTCACCCTGCCGGAGCAAATCCCTGCCGAGACAGACACCTCTGACACGGTGACTGATCCGGTCCAGGATGGAGACGGTCTCTTTGGTGAACCCACAGAAACAAACATTGAAGAAGGATCTGAAGACTATATCGATCCCACTAATTAACCAAAGTCCAGGTGTGAAGATTTTCATTCCTTAAGCCTTCCTACCACCCTATCATCCTGTTTCGGGGGCTTCGTCGCTTTGCTCCTTGAGGTGGCACGCAGTGCCGGATGAGGGGAAATTTGGAATCTCGTAATAACAAAAAACTGCCTCGAAATTCGAGGCAGTTTTTTTCATTTGAGGGATTCTCTATTTCATCGCTTTTTCAACGACGGCAGAGAATGCTTCCGGTTCCCGGACGGCCAGGTCAGCCAGCATCTTGCGATTCAGATTGATGTTGGCTTCCTTCATCCCGTGGATCAGCTTGCTGTAGGTTGTCCCATTCAGCCGCGCTGCCGCATTGATGCGGGCAATCCACAGTTTGCGCAGGTCCCGTTTGCGGTTCCGGCGGTCACGATAGGCATACCACTGACTTTTGAGGTACTGCTCATTTGCCCGGCGGAACAACTTGCTCTTGGTGCCGTAATAGCCCTTGTTGAGCTTTAAGATTTTTTTGTGCCGCCTGTACCCAGACGGGCCACCTTTCACACGTGCCATTTTTTATCACTCCTTTGCGAACCCCTGGGCGTCGGTGGCAGCTTTCCAGCCACCTGTTGCGAACACCCAACAGCCGCAACCATAAAAATTAATCCGACAAACTAGTCTTTTTTGCCCATATAAGGTGCGAGACGACGGACGGTCTTCTTGATGTTGCGGGTCTTAACCGGGATCATCTTCTCAAACATTTGCTTGGTCCGATCCGGTGTCCGACGGCGAAGGTGTCCTTTACCGATCTTGGTGCGCATGATCTCGCCCGAACCGGTCATTTTGAATCGCTTCGAAGTCGCCTTATGGGTCTTCATCTTGTACTTGCCATCTTTTTGCTTACGTGGCATCTTCTAAAACTCCTCTCAAGAAAATCCTACGGCACAGGCTTACAAGGCCGCAGGGTTTTTGATTGACTAATTATTTAGATCGTATTTCTGGTCAGAATATCAGCGCGCCTACTTCTTCGGTGCGAGCATCATAAACATGGAACGGCCTTCCAGCTTGGGGGCCTGTTCGACATCTGATACATCCGCCAGTTGCTCCGCGATCTCTCTCAGATCTTCCAGAGCCAGCTCCGGGTAAGTGATCTCACGCCCCCTGAAGCGAATGGTCACACGAACCTTCATTCCATGTTCCAGCCATCCTCGGGCATCTCGAACTTTGAAGCCTTTGTGATGGTCGGTTGTCTTCGGGCGCAATTGGATCTCTTTGATCTCGATCTTGGTTTGCGCTTTCCGTGCTTCGCGTTCCTTCTTTTCCTTCTCATAAAGGAACTTACCAAAGTTCATGATTCGGGCAACGGGAGGATTAGCGTTTGGGGCGACTTCAACCAGATCCAATTCTGCAGTTTCTGACCTGGTCAGTGCATCCCGTAAAGTTACAACGCCCACATTCTCACCATTTTCATCGATCAGGCGAATCTTCGTGGCACGGATTTGTTTATTGATGCGATATTCGTCTTTGTTACTTATAGTGAACTCTCTCCTTCTGATACGATCAGTCTATTTAACACAAATAGCATTCCCACTTTGGGAACGAGTTATATCTTACCATACCAGCGGGTGAATCGTCAACCGGAGAGGCCCCATTTCGGAGCCTTTCTCCGGTATAGAATATCGATTGATTAACCTTCCACCTTGTTGGCGACATCTTCCAGCGCCAGGGCTTTGAAGGCGGCGACATCCATCGCGCCCAGCCGTTCCCGGCTTCGGCGGCGGACATCCACCTTTTTCTCTTCCATCTCGCGGTCGCCCACGATCAGCATGAAGGGCACTTTGGCTTTTTCCGCGTCACGGATCTTGGCGTTCATCCGGTCGCTGCGGTCATCAACTTCCACCCGCAGGCCGGCTTTCTTTAAATCAGCGGCTACCTCAAAGGCAAAGTCGTTATGACGATCAGCAATCGGGATGATCTCCACCTGGATGGGTGAAAGCCAGATCGGGAAGGCGCCGCCGTAATGTTCGATCAGGATGCCGAAGAAGCGCTCAACGCTGCCCATCAATGCCCGGTGGATCATATAGGGTCGGTGGGGCTGGCCATCTTCGTCAATGTAGGTCATATCAAAGCGTTCCGGCTCGTTGAAATCAAACTGGATCGTAGAAAGCTGCCATTCGCGTCCCAGGGCATCATTGATCTTGAGGTCGATCTTGGGGCCATAGAAAGCACCGCCGCCCTCATCCACGTCATAGGGCAGACCGGAGCGTTTCAATGAGGCTTCCAGGGCTTCCTGAGCATCTTCCCACATCTTAACGTCGCCAACCGACTTCTCGGGCCGCGTGCTGAGATAGGCCTTGATGTCATTGAACCCGAAGGAACGCAGAATATGCAGGCTGAAGGAAAGCACAAAGTCGATCTCCTCCGGCATCTGGCTCGGGGCAACGAAGTGGTGGGCGTCATCCTGCGTGAAGCCGCGCACCCGCATCAGGCCGTGCATCACGCCGCTGCGCTCATAGCGGTAGACCGTGCCCATTTCAGCGTAGCGCATCGGCAGGTCACGATAGGAGCGGATACCGGATTTGTAGATTTCGATATGGAACGGGCAGTTCATCGGTTTGAGGAAGAATTTCTGGTTATCAATCTCAATCGGCGAGTACATGTTCTCTGCATAGAAGCCCAGATGCCCGCTCGTCTCCCAAAGCTGGGCCTTGCCGATATGGGGCGTGTAGACGAAGTCATAACCATTAGCCAGGTGTTCATCCTCCCAGAACCTCTCGGCGATATGACGGACCATCGCGCCTTTCGGGTGCCAGAGGATCAGCCCTGCGCCAACTTCATCACTGGTACTGTAAAGATCCAGCTCGCGGCCTAATTTACGGTGATCGCGTTTCTTGGCCTCTTCCAGCCGCCAGAGATATTGCTTAAGTTCCTTGGGCGAAAGCCAGGCCGTGCCATAGATGCGCTGGAGCATGGGATTCTTCTCATCTCCGCGCCAATAAGCTCCGGCCACATTCATCAACTTGATCGCCTTCGGGTTGATCTTGCCCGTGCTCTCCACATGGGGGCCGCGGCAGAGGTCCACAAATGTGTCATCTTTATAGATCGTAATGACCTGAGCCTCATCAATCGGGTTGCCATGTTCATCCTCCCCACCCTTCTCCAGCCCGTCGATTAATTCCAGTTTATAGGGCTGGTCAGCAAAGATCTCACGAGCCTGGTCGGCCGAGACTTCTTCGCGGACAAAGGGGCTGTCACTCTTGATGATTTCGCGCATTCGCGCTTCAATCTCATCCAGATCTTCCGGGGTCAATGGCCGGGGCAGGTCAAAGTCATAATAGAATCCATCCTCAATGGGTGGTCCAATGGCAACCTTACCCTTGGGGAATTTTTCCAAAACGGCCTGAGCCATCACATGCGCTGCGGAGTGTCGGACTTTATATAATTTTGATTCTTCGTACTTTTCTTTTTCTGCCATCTTATCCTCCTTCGGATAAATTCATCTAAGCGGTCGTCCTCTTTTTCGGGCGGCCAGGAATGTGTTGCGTTGGTTTAAACAAAAAACCCTCGCCCACTGGGGCGAGAGCATTCTCACGCGGTTCCACCCAGATTAGCCTGGACCTTTCGGCCGGGGCCATCTCTTGGCGCCGCTAACGGGGCGAACCGATCACCATACTCAGCTTCCGCCTTTCCGGATCATGCTTTCGGGGGGTTTTCACCGGTCCAATCCAAGGAAGGCTTCCAGCCTCTGACCTTCCCTCTCTTTTGGTCGGGCACCGGTTAATCGTCCCGGTCACAGCATTTTGTTATTCAGTGGGTGGTATAGGGCTCGAACCTACGACCTCCGCGATGTCAACGCGACGCTCTAACCAACTGAGCTAACCACCCGCAAGTCCCTGCATTATACAGTGTGAGAGTGGAAAAATCAAGGGAAAGGGGCAGAAAGTTACGAAGTTTTCTGTTAAATAAAATCCGCCAACATCCTAAGAAGTTTCGTTGGCGGATTTGTGAATCTGAATGATTCTATTACTTCTTTTTGATGGCCCGGTAAATAACGAGGACCACAATTGAGCCGCCCAGGGCGACCAGAATGCTGGTCAGGTTGAAACCGGACATCAGGTTTACACCGGTGATCAGGGTGGAAATCCAACCGCCCACCACACCGCCGATAATACCCAAAATCATATCAACAAAAACGCCGGTCTTAACTTTCATGATGGCTGAAGCCAACAGACCTGCAATCAAACCCACAACAATTGTAGCTAATAAACCCATTTTTTACTCCTTTTATTAAATATTTAATAACTCGTTTTTAATTTAGAAAATTTATCTTTTACCTTCTACAACCCGGCGGAAATTATGCATCGCTTTCTTCACCCGCATCGCATCTTTGGGGTTGCCGCCGGCGACGAAGTTTGTGATGATCCCACCGCCCATAAGGGTATCCAGAGTGTATTCCACTTCGCATTCATCCTTACCCATGCCCAGGAAACCGCCGGTGGCTTTCAGCTTGAATTCGTGGGAATCTTTATCCTTCCCCACCTGGGTGACGATTTTCAAGGTCTTCTCGGGCTTAAATTTAACAATTTCACCCGTTCCCTGCCTGTCATCATCAGACCATTCAAAGGTCCCTTTCTTTTCTATGGCGGATACGCTCCTCACCGAATCAATTCCCGGGAACCATTCCGGCCATCGTGAGGGATCGGTCAGTACTTCCCAAACCTGTTCAATCGGTGCATCAATATCTGTTTTTCTTTCAAATTTTGGCATTTTATCATCCCTTTCATTATTACTTTGTTGGACCGGTTATCAGAAGGAATTTATTTTCCCCTTTATTTTTTATTTAACCTTATTTAAATTGAATGTCAAGCAATTTAATAAACGGTAACCTATCAGGTTCATCTCAAATGAGGAAATTTGAGAGCGTCTATTCAATAGTCCGGTAGGCCCTGATTGACGCGTTAATGGTCATGGAAGCAACCACCAGGCTGATAATGAACCCTAACAAGTCCCCCACCAATCCCGGCAGGAAGCTATAGACCATCATCGGGAGCCCGGCGCAAACCGCTGCGAGCAGCACACCAAATTCGGTGATTCCCGGCGCCTGGCCGGTCATCAGCAGGTCGATTCGGGAGTGCTTGAAGATGGTCATAGCTGAGATACCGGCAATGCTCAGAATCATCCCCGGCAGGCTCAGGATTTCGCCGAGGGGAGATTGCGCACTCAGAACAGCCCCGCCCACCATTCCCACCAGGCTGACAAGCAGAACCAATCCGGCAGAAAATGCCAGATCCGCCTGAATCCATTCCTCCGGGCGAATGGAAAGCTGCCGAAGCGTGGGCCAATGGGCCAGGTCCTCTCGCAACCGTCTCGTAAGGAATTTACCCGCCTGCAGCGCCCAGGTCAGGATCAGAAGGACCCTCCCACCAAAGCCTTGGATGAAGGCCAGCCCCAGCCCAACCCCCAGGAAGGTGAACAGGGTATACAGAGTAGAGGCATCGACTGCCCGTCGGGTCTGCAGGATATCCTTCCAAATCAAAGCCGCGGGGCCCGTCCAGTTGGGCAGCCAGCGCGTGCGCTGGGCAATTCCCAGACGTTTCTGGTTCTTCCGCTCACGCACCTGGTCCGAAAAGCCATATCGCCGGAGGGTGCGGTTCACCATCTGTTCCTTGGTCTCCTGGGCGGCCTGACTGGCGCTGAATCGGGAAGCGGAAAAAACCATCACAGCCACCGCAATCAGCCCAACCAGGCTGCCGGTCAGCAATATGTCGCCCAGGTTCCCTACACCAAAACCCGCCCAAAGGACGTTTGGCAGTAACGATGAGACCTTTCCCAGTGCGGCAGAAAGCGGCGCTCCAAAAGATACCAGAACCCCTGAAAGGAGAAGGGTTCCTATGATCATTATGCTCAAAATCGGTAATACCCAGGCCAGCCCTCGGCGTTGACGGCTCATGAACCACAGGCCATTGGCCCAGTTGAGCGCAAAGGCCGTCAGATGAACGGGGATCAGCACCAGGGCTGCCCGCAGCCCCTTGATGATATAGCTGAAGATATTTGGGTCCATCACCCCTTCCGCTCTGAATGAGACCTCTGCCATCGAAAAGCCCAGGGCAATTGCCAACATCAGGAAGGGGATCAGGCTCTTGACCCAGGGCATCACGCTCCAGCGAAACACGAGCGCTCTTGGGTTCAACGGCATCTGGCAAACCAGGGTGGCATCCTCTTCCGTAAATGCCACCGGACTGCGCTTGAGGGAAAGACCTATCAAGGTCAGGAACCAGATCAGCAGGACCCCCAATTCCAGCCCCACCGCGGCATTTCCCACTGCGGCCGGAAACAGCAAAGCTAATAGCATTGCACCGGTATCCGCGAACCAGACCAGGACCATGAACCACCAGAGACTGAAAAAGATCACCAGATACAGCAGATAGATCCGATTGCTGAAGGAGCGGTCCTTCGGGTTATATGAAACAATCGAAAGCCAGTAGGAAATTTCTTCAGATTCCTGCCTGGACCTGATCCAATGGATTGCCCGCATCTCAGATCTCCCGCAGTGCGCCGTCTTCAACCAGGAACTGGCGGTCGCCAAATTGCTGCTTGATGAGCGGGTTATGGGAGGACAGCAAAATGCTGGCGCCCTGCTGACGCAGGGTGTTGATCTTCTCCAACAGGATTTCAACGCTTTCTTCGTCCAGTGCGGAAGTCGGTTCATCCAGCAGCAGGACGGTGAACGGCCGGATGAAGGCCAGCGCCAGGCTCAATTTTAATTTCATACCGCGGGAGTAATTATGAGGAAAGTGGTCCCGGGTTTTCCAGAGGCCAAATTCGCGCAGCAGCGCCTCGGCCCGTTGATCAAATCCCTCAAGGACATTATTCGCCATCGCCACAAAGCGCAGATGCTCCCAGACCGTCATCGTCACATAGTAACGCTGAACATCGGGTACAAAGGCCAGACGTTTGCGAATTTCAATCTCGCTGACGGCCATCTCAAAGCCATCAACGGACACCGTCCCCTCACTGGGCCTGACCAGATTCGCAATGCAGGAAAGAAGCGTTGTCTTTCCCGAACCGTTCTGGCCGGAAAGGATCACGGTCTCACCACCCATCAAAGTCAGGTTGGTTGGCTCGAGGGCAACAAAATTGCCATAGCGTTTACTGAGTTCCGTCACAATCAATCGTTCTGCCATACGCTCCCTCTGCGGGTTTTTAGATAATAGGTCCTGACCATTATAATATGACAATATAAGAAGAGTTTATACAGTCCCGGGCTGGCTTTTACCGTTCTATTGTCATCGGTTTATCAAATGATCCTTGTCAGACAACAGAGCCCATGTTACGATTAATCCATAGTCAAAAACCACCTCACCTTGTTCAAAAGGAGCTATCCATGTCTCGTATGTTTGTTCCGGGTCCAGTAGATGTCGATACTGATGTCCTCGAAGCCCAGGCCAAGCCTATGATCCCTCACCGCTCGAAGGAATTCAATGAGTTCTTTCGTGGGACAGAAGCCAAGCTGAAGAAAGTCTTCCTGACGGAAAATCGAGTCTTCCAGCCCCCCGCCACCGGCTCGGGAATGCAGGAGGCCGGAATCCGTAACCTGGCGCAGAAGGACATTCTCTCCTGCGTGAACGGCGCGTTCAGCGAGCGCTGGTATCAGGTTGCCACAACCAACGGCAAGCAAGCCGATCGCCTGGAAGCCACCTGGGGCACAGCGATCCTCCCCGACCAATTGGCAGACGCCCTAAAGAAGAAACACTATGAGGCCGTCACCATCGTCCATAACGAAACTTCCACCGGCGTTGAGAATCCCCTCAAGGAACTCGCTCAGGTTGTCCACGAACTCAGCCCCGATACATTAATTCTGGTGGATGCCGTCTCCTCAATGGGCGGCGTCAAGATCGAAACCGATGCCTGGGGCCTGGATTTCGTGCTGACTTCCTCGCAGAAATGCTTTGCCATGCCGCCCGGCATGTCCTTTGCTGCCGTATCGGATCGGGCTCTCAAGAAGGCCGAAACGGTTGAGAACCGCGGCTGGTATTTCGATCTCCTGCGCCTTGAAAAGCACCGCATCAAGAACTCCACCCCCATGACCCCGTCGATTTCACTGATCTGGGCCTTGGACGTTGAGCTTGATAAGATGCTGGCGGAAGGTATGGAGAACCGCTATGCCCGGCATATCGCCATGGCCGAACGGGTCCAGACCTGGGCCGAAGAACATGGCATGCCCGCTTTGGCTGATAAGGACTATCGCTCCAAGACCGTGTCCTGCATCCAGAACCTGCCCGGGATTGATTTCGCTGACCTCAACAGCTATCTAATGACCAAAGACATGCGGATGGCCAATGGCTACGGCGATCTGAAGAACAAGACTTTCCGCATTGCCCACATGGGCCAGACCCAAATGCATCACATTGATGAACTGCTGGATGCCTTTGAGACCTATCTAAAAGAAATGTAGTCTGACCCTCCCCCTTGAACTCCTGCCCGGCCAGCGCATCCGTGTTGACCGGGCATTCTACTTTCAGTAAGGATTGATTAACATGGCAGAGACCTATCAGGTGACAATGGAAAAACTGGTCTATGGCGGTGATTGCATGGGCCGCCTGCCCGACGGCCGCGCGGTTTTTGTACCCTTTGTTCTGCCGGGCGAACAGGTCTCGGTGGAAATTGTCGAAGATAAGAAACGCTTCGCCAAAGGCCGGGCAGTGAGCATTGTCACGTCCTCACCGGACCGGATCGCACCCCGCTGTCCTCATTTTGGGATCTGCGGCGGCTGCCAGTATCAACACCTTGACTACGCGAAGCAGTTGGAGGCTAAGCAGGCCATCATGCTGGCTCAGCTCCAGCGCATCGGCAAGATTGAGAACCCTCCCCTCCAGCCCATCGTGCCTTCCCCCTCACCCTGGAACTACCGCAACTATGTGCAGTTCCAACTGGGCCGGCAAGGCGAATTGGGCTATGTCGCTGCCGACGGCAAACATCTGCTGCCGATCTCCGAATGCCACCTTCCCCAGGAGGCAATCAACGCCCTCTGGCCGCAGATTCAACTCGGTGAGGAATCGGGCGTATTCCGGTTGGGCATGCGCCAGGACTCCTATGACGAGATCATGCTGATCATGGAAGGCGAGGACCCCAAGCCCCCCGAATTCAGCGAAGACATCCCCGTCTCAGCGGTTTACACACCCCCTGATTCCCGGCTGACGGTTTTGGCAGGCGAAGACCATCTGGTCTTCACCCTGCTGGAACGAAATTTCCAGGTTTCCGCCCGCTCCTTCTTCCAGGTCAATTCTCCCATCGCCGAGAAAATGATCCAGCATATCCTCGACCATCTGGATTTCTCCGGTGAGCCAAACGCCGTTGAACTTTATGCCGGGGCGGGTTTGTTCAGCGCCTTCCTCGCGCCCCATGTGCGGCATCTGATCGCAGTGGAAAGCGTGGGCTCTTCCTGCCACGATTTCGTCGTGAACCTGGACGAATTTGACAATGTGGACCTCTATGAAGCCGAAGCGGAAGAGGTCATTCCCACACTGGAAGGGCCGGTGGATATCCTGGTGATGGACCCGCCCCGCGCGGGCCTGGCCCCCGAGGTGCATGATGCCCTGGGCAAGCTCCTGCCCCGCCAGATCGCCTATATCTCCTGTGACCCGGCCACCCTGGCCCGAGATCTCAAGAAGATCCTGCAAAAAGGCTACGAGTTGGTCTCCATCACACCCTTTGACCAGTTCCCCCAAACCGGGCATATTGAAAGCATCTCAATCTTAATTCTGGGCGACAAATAAGACTGATCACCCGCAATATCGACGCTATCCCCGGTCTACCCCTGCAGGAAAGGGACCACGTGATCCAAAACATCGTAAATCACATGGCCGGTATTCTCAATCAATTGAACCAACGCATGGGGCAATAAGCGATTAAGCCGCTTGGCAGATTTAGGCGCGTTGGTCAGTTTATCCTCCTCGCCTGCAATATAGAGCAGCGGCATATCAACTCGCATCATCTCCAAATCGCTTAGGACGGGTACTTCACCCGTGTAAGGGCTGTAATTTTCCGAAATAACTTCAATGAAATCGCGGACTTCCTGGGGAATCTCATCCTCACCATACACCATGCGTGTGATGGCCTCCCCATAATTAATCAACTTCCACCCACTACTGAATTACATTTCCGTGCAAAATAGACCATAATAAGATGATTGTTGGTCTCTGTTGAAAAAGGAAGGTCGCTATGGAAAGAAAAATCAAAGAACGGATCACCGGATTTCGGACTCAGGACGGTGCCGGGGT
>Ga0272443_10003296_pt1 | contig 19179 bp, 15 predicted proteins | sample SSMAcet12_FD_193581 | JGI IMG/M metagenome (GOLD analysis project Ga0272443, IMG submission 193581) | Marine sediment archaeal communities from Little Sippewissett salt marsh, Falmouth, MA, United States - SSM-Acet-12 | ecosystem: Environmental > Aquatic > Marine > Wetlands > Sediment ... | reverse complement strand
AATCAACGATTCAACAATTAAGAAGCCATGCACATATTGATAACGGGAGGGGCGGGGTTTATCGGGTCGCATGTGGTGCGGCGGTTCGTGAATTCCTATCCTGAATACAGGATCACCAACCTCGACAAGCTCACCTATGCGGGGAATCTCGAGAATCTGCGCGACATCGAGGACCGGGACAATTACCGTTTCGTCAGGGGAGATATAACCGATGGAGACGCGATGCTGGAACTGTTCCGCAAGGAGCGGTTCGACGGCGTGATCCACCTGGCGGCGGAATCGCACGTGGACCGTTCGATCGCCAACCCGACGGAGTTCGTGATGACGAACGTCGTGGGGACGGTGAACCTGCTCGGCGCCGCCCGCGACATATGGAAGGACGCAGGCGAGGGAAAACTGTTCTATCACGTTTCGACGGACGAAGTCTACGGCTCCCTCCCGGGCGGCGGGGGAATGTTCACCGAGACGACGCCCTACGACCCGCACAGCCCCTATTCCGCCTCGAAGGCTTCCTCGGACCACTTCGTTCGCGCCTGGCACGACACCTACGGCCTGCCGGTCGTCATCAGCAACTGTTCCAACAACTACGGCTCTTTCCAGTTTCCGGAAAAGCTGATTCCCCTGTTCATCAACAATATCCGCAATGAAAAGCCGCTGCCGGTCTACGGCAAGGGGGAGAACGTCCGGGACTGGCTCTGGGTCGTCGACCACGCTCGTGCGATCGACGTGATCTATCATAACGGAACGCACGGAGAGACCTACAATATCGGCGGCCACAACGAGTGGAGGAACATCGATCTCGTCAGGTTGCTCTGCTCGATCATGGACCGCAAGCTCGGCCGTCCGGCGGGCGAGTCGGAGAAGCTGATCACCTATGTGACCGACAGGGCCGGTCACGATCTTCGTTACGCGATCGATTCCTCGAAGCTGCAGCGCGAACTCGGCTGGGTGCCTTCGATCCGGTTCGAGGAGGGGCTGGAAATTACCGTGGACTGGTATCTCGAGAACAGGGAGTGGCTCGACGGAGTGACGTCGGGGGAATACAAGAACTATTATCGCAGAATGTACGGCGGCTGACGGGCGAGCGGAGCCGGAGCTTCGCTCCATCAGCGTCGCCCGTTTGCCTCGATCGGCATATGCCCGGTGGTTACTGCAGCTGAAGCACCACGTCTTTCGGGAGCATGTCGGCCATGTTGCCCGAGGGAATGAAATAGTTGTTGAACGCCGTGTTTTCGGTTTCGTTATGCAGTATGCCCCTGGCCGTGCCGACGGTGATATCCGCGAGATGGCCGGCGAGATCCCTGGGAAGCACGAAACTGTCCGGTTTCTGGCTGCAGAATATCTCCCAGGACTGCGGGTCGAGTGCGAAAACACAGGAGACCTCGATTTCCATGAAATCCAGATCGTCCTGGAGAAAGGTGTTCTTGCATTGAACCTTGACGAGTTTTTTTTCCCTGTTGACGCCGAAATTCAGGCCGGCGTTGATTTTCGCGGGCTTTCCCTCCTCGAAGGATTCGGGATAGAGCTCGATGCTTTCGGTGGTGATCTTCGTCAGGGCGTAATTGACGCGGTGTTGAGTGTTTTCAGGCATGATTTCCATGGTTGATGAACAGTGCGGAAAAGGGAAAATAACATTATGTTTTACTGCGGCGGTTCCGCTTCGCGGCAACGGCACAAGATAATACGAAAAACTTAACATCACTTCCGATGATCATTCCCGTCATTCTCAGCGGCGGATCCGGAACCCGTCTCTGGCCCATGTCGAGGGCGCTCTATCCCAAACAGCTTCTCCCTCTCGCGGGAGAACGAACGATGCTTCAGGATACAGCCGTGCGTGCCGGCTCGATTCCGGACTCGGGGCCGTTGTTCTGTGTCTGCAACGAGGAGCACCGGTTCATGGTCGCCGAGCAGCTCCGGCAGGTTACCGATGCCGTGGGCGGGATCATACTCGAACCCGCAGGGAGAAATACCGCGCCCGCGGTTGCCGTGGCGGCGCTCCGGGTGCGCAAGGATTTTCCCGACGCCACGCTGCTCATTATGCCCGCGGATCACCTGATACGTGACGTGGATGTTTTTTCCGCCGCGGTTTCCCGGGGACTCCAGGCTTCGGAAGACGGCGCTCTGGTGACCTTCGGCGTCGTACCTCGCGAGCCTGAAACCGGTTACGGTTATATCCGCGCGTCCGACGAGGATTCCGGCCGTTCGTTTGCCGGAGGGATTCCCTGTGTCGAGGAGTTTGTCGAAAAACCCGACCGCGAGACGGCGGCGAAATACGTCGAATCGGGAAATTATTTCTGGAACAGCGGCATGTTCCTCTTTTCGGCCGGGCGCTATCTCGAGGAACTCGCCGAACATGCGCCCGAAATGCTCGACGCGTGCGCCGCGGCGGTCGAGAACGCGGCGGTCGATCTCGACTTTCTGCGGCTCGACAGGGAAGCGTTCACGGCATGCCCGTCGGATTCGATCGACTACGCGGTCATGGAGAAAACATCGCGGGCCGCGGTTGTGTCACTCGACGCCGGCTGGAACGATGTCGGCGCGTGGTCCGCGCTGTGGGGCGTCGAGGACAGGGACCGGTCGGGCAACGTCATCAAGGGGGATGTGCTGGTGCACGATGTCAGCAACAGTTTCATCCACGCATCGAGCAGGCTCGTGGCGGCGGTCGGCGTGGACGATCACGTTATCGTCGAAACCTCCGATGCGGTGCTGATCGCTTCCAGGGACAGGGTCCAGGATGTCAAGGCGATCGTGGAGCGGCTCAAAAAGGAGGGCCGGAGGGAGGCGGTCAATCATCAGCGGGTATACCGTCCATGGGGCTCCTACGAAACCGTCGATGAGTCGGAACGGTTCCAGGTGAAGCGCATTGTCGTCAATCCCGGAGCGGCGCTTTCACTCCAGAAGCATTTTCATCGCGCGGAGCACTGGATCGTCGTCAAGGGCACTGCCGAGATCACTATCGGCGAAAAAGATATCGTTCTGAGCGAGGACCAGTCGACCTATATACCGCTGGGGACTCTGCACCGGCTGGCAAACCCCGGAAAAATCCCTCTCGAGCTCATCGAGGTGCAGACGGGCAGTTATCTCGGCGAGGATGATATCGTGCGTTACGAGGACAAGTACGGCCGGGGTTGAGAACCCTCTCCCGTTTTGAATGCTTGAAGAAATATGTTATTTTTTGCCTTATCGCAATCCGAATGCAGCATATACAACCTTAAACCCTGTGGCACATGGCTGAAGAAATGAAATCCCAGCAGAAAACCGGAGGAAACCAGACGATTCAGGGGGATTTTTCCACTATCCTGTCCGGAGTCGGCACCCTTCTCGATAATACGCTCACCCCTCTCGGCAACATGCTGGTTCAGGCGCTCGAGTCGGCCAACAATGTGGCCCAGCAGGTCCTCGACGGGATCAACAGCTCTCTCAACAAGGGACAGGGCGGCAACTGACGGCAGGAGACAACTCTCTGCTGCTCTTTCGAGCGGTGTTTGAAGGCATTTCACGGGGCAGGCTTCCGGTATACCGGAAGCCTGCCTTTTGTGTTTAGTTACGCTGTGCGGCGCCAGATTGTTTATTGCGCGCTGTTCTTGTATATTCCAACCTTGGTTTTGCGCGTCGCCGTTTCCTCGTTTCACCGGCAGATCGCCCGTCATTCGCGGCGGCGGCACTCGACGCATGGCGTCTTTGCCCGCGATGGTTTCCGGGCATCTGCGTCGCCGTTATTTTCGACCGTATAGAGATTTTCCCTGATGACAACAATGTCCGAAAAGTTTCCCGAGTATCCATCCGGCGTTCCCTACAGCGAGGTCGAAGCCCAGGTGCTCGACTTCTGGAAGAAGAACGATATTTTCCGAAAAAGTCTCGACAGGCCCGGCGACAGGGTTTTTTCTTTTTACGAGGGGCCTCCTACCGTAAACGGCAAGCCGGGAGTGCATCATGTCTTCAGCCGCACGATCAAGGATATCGTCTGCCGTTTCAAGACCATGCAGGGATACAGGGTTCCCCGCAAGGCAGGCTGGGACACCCATGGACTTCCGGTGGAGATTTCGGTGGAAAAAAAGCTGGGCCTGAAGAACAAGGCGCAGGTGGAGGAATACGGGACCGGCGAATTCAACGCCGAGGCCAAGGCGCTGGTCCACCACCATATCGAGGACAACCGCGAGGGCTGGGGTCGGCTGACCGAAGAGATGGGATACTGGGTGGATATGGACGCTCCGTATATCACCTGCGACAACAACTACATAGAGTCGGTCTGGTGGGCCCTGAAAACGATCTTCGAGAAAGGATTGATCTACAAGGATTACAAGATCGTTCCGCAGGACCCGAAATCCGAAACGGTGCTGAGTTCCCATGAACTGGCGCTCGGTTACAAGGAGGTCCGGGATCCCAGCATCTATGTCCGCTTCAGGATAAAAGGGACCGACGAGTATTTCCTTGTATGGACGACCACGCCCTGGACCCTGATCTCGAACGTCGCTCTCTGTGTCGGTCCGGATATAGAGTATGTCAAGGTGAGAACGCCGGACGGTGACGTCTGCATTCTTGCCAGGTCGCGCCTGCAGGTGCTCGGACCGAAAAAAGAGGGTGAAGAGCCTCCGGAAATTCTGGAAGAGTTCAGGGGAAGCGACCTCGCCGGAACGGAATACGAGCCCCTGTTCACCTTCATGCAGCCTTCAAGGCGCTGCTGGTTCGTGACCGAGGGCGATTTCGTCTCCACCGAGGATGGTACGGGCATCGTGCATATCGCTCCGGCATTCGGGGCCGACGACTACGAACTGTCGAAGAAGTACGACCTTCCCATGCTGCAGCCGGTCGCCCGTAACGGGTGCTTCACTTCGGAGGTGCCGGACTACGAAGGCATGTTTTTCAAGGATGCCGATCCCCTGATCATCCGCCGCCTGAAGGAGGAGGGGAAGCTGTACAGAAAAGAGACCATAACCCACACCTATCCGTTTTCATGGCGTTACGACGTGCCGGTGATCTACTATGCCCGCGAATCCTGGTATATCCGGACAACGAGCATTGCGGATCGCATGGTCGAACTGAACCGCCACATAAACTGGTGCCCGCCCGAGATCGGGGCCGGTCGTTTCGGCAACTGGCTCGAGGAGAACAAGGACTGGGCGCTTTCCCGCGAACGGTTCTGGGGGACGCCGCTGCCGATCTGGGTCTCCGGGGATTTCGAGATCGGCGACGGTCCCGCTTCCGGAAAGCTCTTCGCCGTGGGTTCGGTCGAGGAACTGAGGGAGGGCTTCATCGATCTGGACGGCCGCCGGCACCGTCTCGGTGATGCGCTCGACAGCGGCCTTGTGGAGCTCGATCTGCACAAGCCCTTCGTGGACAGGGTCTACTTCATCAGGGACGGCAAGCGTTTCGACCGGACGCCGGAACTTATCGATGTCTGGTTCGACAGCGGTTCGATGCCGTTCGCGCAGCTGCATTACCCGTTCGAGAACCGGGAGCTTTTCGAAAAAACCTTTCCCGCGGACTTCATCGCCGAAGGCGTGGACCAGACGAGAGGCTGGTTCTATACGCTGCATGCCATCGCGACGCTTATTTTCGACAAACCGGCCTACCGGAACCTTGTCGTCAACGGACACATTCTCGACCGGAACGGTCAGAAGATGTCCAAATCGAAGGGCAATGTCGTAGATCCGTTCGAAACCATGAAGAAGTACGGGGCGGACTCGCTCCGGTGGTACCTTATCGTCACCAGTCCGCCGTGGCGTCCGAAATCGTTCAATGCGGAGGAGATCGAGGAAGAACAGCGCAAGTTTTTCAGGGCGTTCGTCAACAGCTACAACTTTTTCGTGATGTATGCCAACGTCGACGGTTTCACGTTCGCCGAGGATGCCGTCGCAATCGTCGAGCGTTCCGAGCTCGACCGCTGGATCATGTCGTGCCTGAATTCGCTTGTCGCGGGAGTCGAACTGCGCATGCAGCAGTACGACCTTACCGGTGCGCTGCGCATGATCAGCGATTTCACGGTGGACGATCTTTCGAACTGGTATATCCGCCGCTCCCGCAAACGGTTCTGGAAAGAGGAAATGGGGCGGGACAAGCTGGCGGCTTACCAGACGCTCTACCAGTGCATCGAGACGCTGTGCCGGCTCCTGGCGCCTTTCACGCCCTTTATCGCCGAGCGGATCTACAGGGATCTCAACACGGTGAGTCGGAAGGACCCGTGGGAATCGGTTCATCTGGCACAGATGCCTTCGGTCGGCAAGGAGGCTATCGACCGTGATCTCGAACATCGCATGAAACGGGCGCAGATCGTCAGTTCGCTCGTCAGGACAATGCGTGAGCGGGCTTCCCTGAAAGTCCGCCAGCCGCTGAAACGGATCATGCTCGCCGTCGACGATGCGTCGGATCGTCGCGAGTACGAACAGGTAAGAACTATCATTATCGACGAGGTCAACGTGCTCAACGTCGAATATATCGAGGACGAAAGCACGGTCGTCAGCAGAAAAGCAAAGCCCGATTTCAAGTCTCTCGGTCCGCGCTACGGCAAGGACGTCAAGGCTCTCGCGGAAAGGATCCGCATGCTGACCCCCCGTCAGATCGCCGTCCTTGAAACCGAAGGTTCGCTGGAACTCGACGTCGACGGCAGGTCCTTCACGATTAACCGGCATGATGTCGATATAAGCCGGGAGGATATGGAAGGGTGGCTTGTCGAGTCGGACGACGCGCATCGTGTCATGGTCGCGCTCGATACCGAGATCACACCCGAACTGGAAATGCTCGGGATGGCAAGGGAGCTGGTGAGCCGTATCCAGACGCTGAGGAAGGACAACGGCCTGGAGATCACCGACAGGATTGTGCTGACGGTTGCCGGCGGCGACAGCGTTCGCGAAAGCGTGGAGGCAAACAGTGACTACATCGCCAGCGAAACGCTCGCTGTTTCCCTCGATGCGGTTGCTTTTGCGGACATGGAAGGCGGGCGCGAGGAGAGCGTGAACGGGGAATTGTGCCGGATAAAGCTTGAAAAATCCAAAAGCTAATGTTATTATTACCGTGTTTTTTTACAGTTTTAGTGTTTGAACCAGTAAACCGGATAGATCATGCCCAGAAAAGCCAGCAGTACCGGTAAACAACAGAAAGAAGCCCCCCAGGGTCCGGTGAAGGTCATCGAGACCTATCTTTCGGACGAAGAGCTGGAGCATTTCAAGCAGATTCTCCTGAAGCGTCGTGAAGAGGTGCTGCGTGATCTTGATATTCTGCGCTCGTCCCTGTCTGAAGAAAGTGTCGAGGACTCGATAAACTCGAACTATTCAATGCATATGGCCGATCACGGCACCGAGACCATGGACCGCGAGCAGCGGTTCATGTTCATAGCCCGCGATGAAAAGTATCTCGGCTACATAGATCAGGCTCTCGAAAGAATTCGCAACAGGACTTACGGCATGTGCGTCAAGTCGGGAAAGCCGATTCCGAAAAAACGTCTCGAAGCCGTTCCCCACACGGCGGTGCGTATCGAATTCAAGGAAAACAAGAAAAAGGCATGAACCGGTAGGCGGCAGAGCGGTCGGCCGGACGCGTGACGCGTGATACGATGAGGGCTGTCTCACGGGCTACCGGGAGACAGCTTTTTTTATTCGTCGTATTCTTCCTTGTCCGTCGTCGCGTCAGCCACGCGGATGGGGTAATCTCCGGTAAAACAGGCGGTGCAGTAGCTGCATGTCTCGTTTGCAAATCTCGGAACGCTGTTGAGCAGTCCCTGGAGAGAGAGGTACTTGAGGGAGTCCACTCCGATGTATTCCCGGATACGCTCCACCTCTTCCTCGTCGTCTTTCGCATCGGCGAACATGTGGGTCAGCAGCTGTCCTTTCGTCGGGAAATCCATGCCGTAGAAGCAGGGATTGGTGATCGGCGGCGAGCTGATGTGCAGGTGGATTTCCTTCGGACCGGCTTCCCTGATGAGTTTGATGAGCATTTTCGCGGTCGTGCCCCGCACGATCGAATCGTCGATCAGGACGATCTGACGGTTCTGGAGCACTCCCCGGATGATATTGTACTTCGAGCGTACCTTGATTTCCCGGCTTTCCTTGCCCGGCTGGATGAACGTTCTTCCGACATAATGATTCCTGATCAGCCCGTGCTCGAAACGGGCCGGGTGGCCTATCTTGTTGCTTTCCCTGACGAAGCCGAGGGCGGCGGTATTGGACGAATCGGGAACGCTTGCGACGATCAGGTGCTTGTCTTCGTTGGATGGTTCCACCCGCGCTTCACGCGCCAGGTTTTTACCGAGGTTTCTTCTGATTTTGTCGACCGACTGGTTGAAAACAATGCTGTCGGGCCTGGCGAAGTAGACATATTCGAAGATGCAGCGAGCCTTGCGTTTCGAAGGCGGAAGGTAGAGCGAGGTGGTTTTGTGCGTCTTTGTCGAAAGTCTGTCGATCAGCAGAATCTCCCCGGGTTCTATCTGCCGGACATATTCCACGGAGAGAATGTCGAACGCACAGGTTTCGCTTGCGATATAGAACGTCGCCTCGCCGGTTTCCGGGTCGGTCGTCTTTCCGAGGGCGAGCGGCCTGACGCCGTAGGGATCCCGTGCGGCGATGAGCTGGTCGTTGGCCATGATGACAAGGGAAAACGCTCCCTGAACCTGCCGGAGTGCGTGATAAATCTGGTGGACGGGTTCCTTTTCCTTGCTCAGGGCCGCCAGGTGCGGGATGATTTCGGTATCGGAAGAGGCCTGGAAAATAACCCCCTTTTCCGTCAGTTCCTCGCGCAATGCCCTGGAATTCGTCAGGTTGCCGTTGTGCGCTATGGCGAGATGGCCCGAGCGATAGGTCAGGGAAAACGGCTGGATGTTGCTGACCGATTTGGACGCCCCCGTGGTGGAGTAACGGTTGTGGCCTATGGCTGCGTAACCGGGAAGCTTCTCGAAAATCTCGGCGTCCTTGAAGACTTCGGAGACGAGCCCCATGCCCTTGTGCTGCCTGTAGACCGATTTCTTCCGCTCTTCATCGAAGCCCGCCACAACGATGCCTGCGGCCTCCTGGCCCCTGTGCTGGAGGGAGTACAGGCCATAGAAGGTGTCTTCTGCGGGAGTTTTTGAATTGTATACACCGAAAACTCCGCACATAGGTGTCCTTATGTTAAGGATTAGTGAATTCTTCGCACCCTAAAATTGCCAATTGAGGGTAAAATACCAAGCGGTAATTGTAAAAATATTTTCCCTGTCCGGCGGTGTGGAAATGCGTCGTTCGAAGGTTATTTTACTCACAGGATAAAGTCGGCAAGCCGTCTGCTTCCGCAGGCGCGGCGATGAGCTAACGGTATGTCAAGCAACACCAATCAGTTATAACGGAGGAAATGGTCTTATGGCGATACAGGCAAAGAAAACCCCGTCACCCCCGAGCGTATGGACGTGGCTCGCGATAACCTTTCTCTGGGGGACCGTTTTTTTCGGTACATCCGTCCTGACGCTCAGGATATCGAGCAACTGGCTCGAACAGGGTTTTTTCAATCCTTCATGGTCGGAAATCTACTCCGTGTATGCTGTTTATTTTTTCCTGCTCCTGTTTCTCGCACTGGCTGCCATGCTGATAAAACGCAGACAGGACCCCTGGGGTGAAAAGCAGACAAGACGGCAGCAGGAGGTGCTGGCCGGAAAACGGGAGCAGGTATTCGTGTCGTTCGCGTCGAGCATCGTCACGAGTTTTTCCTTTACGGTGATGACCGCCCTGGTTTTCCTGTTTTCAGCCGCGCTCGTGAGGATGACGGTCGAATTCACCGTTCCGGTGGTGCTCGTAGCGGCCGTTCTGAATGTCTCCGCGGGGCTCGTCGCTTCGCTGCTTGCCGGGCTGGTTATTTTCGTACTGAAGAAACTGTAGGAGAGAAATGAAAAAAGCACAGCCTGTGATGCTGTGCTTGTCGTCGTGTGGAGCTAAGGAGACTCGAACTCCTGACCCTTTGCATGCCATGCAAATGCTCTACCAACTGAGCTATAGCCCCGATTCGTAGGGGTTATTATCTGAAAAAAAACTTGTTTTTGCAACAGGTTTTGTTTTTTTCTTGCCCCGGGGGCCGTATTCCCCGTATTTTCATGAGGCCCACACCCTGGCGGCGAAACCGTTACCGGTGTTTTTCAGGAACTTCATTCACGGATTATGAACCTCTTTTTTCTTGTCAAGGAAGGTTTTTCAGGTATCTGGCGAGCCAAGCTTCCGGCTGCGGTCACCGTGGTCGTCGGCTTTTTCTCGCTCGTGCTGCTCGGGCTTTTCGCGACTGTTTCACTGAGTTTCATCGATATCATAGAGGAAGTCCGGGGAAGAGTGGAACTCGAGGTTTTCTTTCCCGAAGCGGTGTCCGACGAGGGTGTGCAGGAGCTTCTCGGCGACATGGAAAACATCGCCGGAGTCAGCCGGGTCACCTATATCTCCCGCGACAGCGCGGCCGTGATTTTCAGGCAGGAGTTCGGCCGAGATATCGTCGACATCCTCGGGATAAATCCTCTGCCGCGTTCGGCGAAGGTCTCCGTTCGACCGGCGTATGCCGTTCCCGACAGTCTCCGGCCCATGGCCGCATCGATTGCCGGGTTCGATCCGGGGCTGGACATCCGTTACAACAAGATATTTCTGAAGCAGCTCGAGGAAAACGCGCGGCTGTTTACCGTTCTGACCGCCGGAAGCGGCATCCTGATCGCCGTTGCGACGATCGTGCTGGTCGGCTACACCATCAGGCTCGCAATCTATTCCCGCCAGCAGAAAATAAAGACCATGCGTCTCGTGGGGGCGGCGAACTGGTTCATCAGCGCTCCCTACATCATCGAGGGCGGTCTTCAGGGCCTGCTCGCCGGCGGCTTCGCGGCGCTCGGCATCTACCTGATCTCCGAGCAGCTGCTGTACCGCTACGAACCGGGCATCTACGAGGTGCTGCATCCCTCGACCTACCTGGTCTATCCCGTGCTGGTCGGCCTCGGATTCTTCCTCGGCGTTTTCGGCAGCACCATCTCCGTCAGGAAATACCTCAGAAAAGCCTGATGAAGCCGCCTTTGAAAGGCTTCGTTGATTTGTTTATCTGTTGATGCGTTGATTTGGCATCCGAACGGCTTACGTTTCAGGGCATGTCCAACTCAACAATTCAACGATTCAACACATCAACAGTTCAACAATCTTTTTGCTTTTCCAGGCTGTGGAGGAGGGCGATCTCCTCTTTCCATATCTCCGGTCTGGGGGTTTCGAGGATGAGCGGAATGTCATCGCAGGCCGGCTGGCGCAGTATCGCCCTGAATCCTTCGAGTCCGATTTCCCCCTTTCCGATGCTTTCATGACGATCGCGACGGCTGCCGAGGCCGAGTTTCGCGTCGTTGAGATGCATGCCCTTGAGGTAACGGAGTCCGACGGTCGAATCGAACGTCCCGAACGTGTTGTCGACGGCTTGCGGAGTGCGCAGATCGTATCCCGCCGCGAAGAGGTGGCAGGTGTCGAGGCAGACACCCACGCGGTTCCTGTCCTCTATGCGTTCGATGATTTCCGCCAGCTGTTCGAACGTGTGGCCGAGGTTCGAGCCCTGTCCGGCGGTGTTTTCAAGCACGGCCGTGACCGACGTCGTGGCTTCGAGAGCGATGTTGATCGAATCGGCGATCGTCTTCAGGCATTCCTTTTCGGAACATTCGTTCAGGTGGCTGCCGGGGTGGAAATTCAGGTAGAGCAGGCCGAGGGCTTCGGTTCTTTTCATTTCGTCGACAAACGCCTTGCGCGACCGGTCGAGTTTTTCCGGTTCGGGGCTGCCGAGGTTGATCAGGTAACTGTCATGGGGCAGTATATGCCTGGGCGAGAATCCGCACCGTTCGCAGTTCCGGCGGAAGGCCGCTATGCTTTCGTGGCTGAGCGCGGGAGTCCGCCACTGTCTCTGGTTCTTGGTGAACATCGCGAAAGCCGTGGCGCCGATTTCGCTTGCGCGCAACGGTGCGTTTTCGATACCGCCCGCGATGCTGACATGGGCTCCGATATGTTTCATTGGTATTGTGTGTCGTTGCCATGCCGAAGCGCTGCCCCGGGGCAGCGCTTCGGCATGCTGTTTTCATCACCGGCGTTTCGGGTGCGGTCCCCGGGTTTACGTTTCATTCGGCGAAGTTCCTGCGTTCGCTGCTCCGGTTATGAGCGGATGGCGGGGGAGTCTGTGCGTCGCTGCGCAGGTTGACGGTTTCACGGATAGTGTAGAGCCGCGTCCGGCTGGTGTCGCGGGTAAGCATCTCGCCGAGCAGTCCGATCGAAAAGAACTGGACGGCGAGAATGATCAGCAGAATTCCCAGAAAGAGGATCGGCCTGTTCCCCGCGGCCTGGTCGAAAAATATCTTTTCCACGGTGACATAGAGACTGATGCCGAAACCGGCGAGAAAACCCGCAAGGCTTAGCATGCCGAAAAAGTGCATGGGCTTGCGGAGGTATCTCGTGATGAAGAGCACGGTAAGGAAATCAAAGAGGCCTGGAAAAACCCTGCCGGGTCCGAATTTCGTCACGCCGAACCTGCGCGGGCGGTGCTGAACGGGTATTTCCGTGACGCGAAAGCCGTTCCAGTGAGCGAGTACGGGGATGTAGCGGTGCATTTCCCCGTGCAGGTCGAGCAGGTCGACGACTTCCCGGCGGTAGGCTTTCAGGCCGCAGTTGAAATCGTGCAGGGGGATTCCCGTGACCTTTCTGGTGACGGTATTGAAAATCTTCGAAGGCACGGTTTTCGAAAGAGGATCGCGGCGGTTTTTTTTCCAGCCTCCGACCAGGTCGTAGCCCGAGAACAGCATGGCGAGCAGGGGCTTGATCGACAGGGGATCGTCCTGCAGGTCGGCGTCGATGGTGACGACGACCTCTCCCGAGCACTCCCGGAATCCCGCCATCAGGGCCGCGGTCTTGCCGAAATTTTTCTGGAAGGAAACGAGCCGGATCTCGGGGCGGCGTTCTATCTCGTCCTGGAGCAGCTTCGCGGAGCCGTCGGTCGAGCCGTCGTCGATCATGAGCAGCTCGAAGCTGAACGGTTCGGCAAAGAGCCGCCGCAGTTCCTTGTCCGCAAGAGCAGCGTAGAGCTCCTCGACAAGCGTGGGAAGCGATTCCCTTTCGTTGAAGAAAGGTACGATGACGGACAGCCGGGTTTTTTCTGGCATGAACGGTGGTGCTGACATGTGTATTCCTCGTTCCTCCGGGTTAGTGATTCATACCCCGCGGTCCCGTCCGGGCCAGAGATATTTGTGAAGCTGGAGCTGCAACCTGACACGCAGCCGGTCCTGCAGGATCCAGCCTGCGAGTTCCGATGGCTCGAGTCGACCGTGCACGGCGCCCATCAGGACCGTGCAGTGGGCCGGGAGATCGTAGCGCCGGAGGATGCTCAGTGCCCAGTCGTAGTCCGCGCGGGTCGCGATCACGATCTTGAACTCGAAGGTGCTTTTGAGCGCTTGCGGCGCCCGCAGGGCGAGTTCCACGTTGCCGATGCAGCAGCCCGCGCCCGAAGAGGGGGGCTTGAGATCGATGATCTTGCAGACCCTCGGATCGACCCGGTCGACGGGAAGAAAGCCGCCGGTTTCAAGCAGAACGTTGTAGTTCCTGTCGCAGAGCTCCCGCAGAAGATCGTGAACGTTTTCCTGCTGCAGCGGTTCGCCGCCCGTGATCTCGACGAGGGGGACGTCGAAAGAGGTCACGCGGTCGAGTATCGCTTCAGGGGTCATGAGCGTTCCTTCGTCGCCCGCGGCATGGCCGGTGTCGCACCAGGAGCACCCCCCCCCGCAGCCCGAGAGCCTGACGAACGTGCACGGCCAGCCTGCATAGGAAGACTCTCCCTGTATGGAGAGAAATATTTCGTTGACCAGGAGAGGGTCGCTCATGACCCGTTTCCGTCGAGAAGTTTTTCGAGGGCGTCGGGATAGAGGGCGTGTTCGCATTCCAGAACCCTTGCCGCCAGTGATTCAGGGGTATCGTCCGGTTCGACAGGCACTGTTCTCTGGAGAAGGATCGGGCCCTTGTCGTACTCCGTATCGACGTAATGGACCGTGGCGCCGGAGTTCTTTTCGCCGGCTTCGAGCACCGCCTTGTGGACATTGATGCCGTACATTCCCGGACCGCCGTAGGCCGGAAGCAGCGCCGGATGAATGTTGAGCATTTTCAATGCGTAGGCCTCTATGACCGCGGCCGGCACTTTCCGGAGATAGCCGGCGAGCAGGACATATTCGATGGCGCGCGAGTGCAGCGCATCGAGCATTGCCGAGGCGAACGCTTCAGTGTCGTCGAACTGCTTTTCGGAAAGGTGCAGGGTTTCTATTCCGTGCTGAACGGCAAAAGCCATCGCTCCGCATTCGGAACGATTGGAAAGACAGAGTACTATTTCGGCCGGCAGGTTTCGTTCCTCGATCGCGAAATGAAGCGCCCGGAAGTTCGAACCGGAGCCGGAACAGAAGACCGCCAGCTTCGCTTTGTGGTTAGCCATTTACTGATTATTTGATTACATTTCCCGTTTTCCGGTCCATATAAAATCATTTCAAACTAATCTACAAATGTCTGATCCTGTTATCAAGCGCGCCCTTGTTTCCGTTTCTGATAAAACGGGCATTGTCGAGTTCTGCCGCGAGCTGTCCGCCATGGGGGTAGAGATCTTTTCAACCGGTGGGACACTGCGCAACCTGCAGGAGTCCGGCATAGATGCAGCCTCCATTTCAACCATTACGGGTTTTCCCGAGATCATGGACGGCCGCGTCAAGACGCTTCATCCGAAAATTCACGGCGGGCTTCTGGCGGTTCGCGGTAACGAGGATCACGTGCGGCAGGCGGAAGAGAACGGGATAGGATTCATCGACATGGTCGTCGTCAACCTCTATCCGTTCGAGTCCACGGTCGCGAAACCCGACGTGACGTTCGAGGAGGCTATCGAGAACATCGATATCGGCGGCCCGTCGATGCTTCGCAGCGCGGCGAAGAACAATGAATCGGTGACCGTGGTGACCGACAGCGAGGACTACGGGCGGATACTCGACGAGATGCGCGCCAACGGCGGGGCTACCACCAGGGAAACAAGGCTGGAACTCGCCCTGAAGGTCTTCCGGCTCACCTCCCGTTACGATCGCGCCATAGCGGATTACCTCGCTGCCGCCCAAAGCCGTGAAGAGGACCGGGCAGAGGCGACGACGCTGAGGCTGGAAAAGGAACTCGACATGCGCTACGGCGAAAATCCGCATCAGAAGGCCGGATTCTATCGCCTGCTCGACGAGCAGGGGTCCCGCTGTTTCGACGATTATTTCGACAAGCTGCACGGCAAGGAGCTTTCGTACAACAACATGCTCGATATCGCCGCGGCGACGGGTCTCGCGGAAGAATTCCGGGGAGAGGAGCCCGCGGTGGTCATCATCAAGCACACCAATCCCTGCGGCGTAGCCCAGGCGGACACGCTCGTCGAGGCCTACCGCAAGGCGTTTTCGACGGATACCCAGTCTCCCTTCGGCGGCATCATCGCCTTCAACGTTCCGCTGGACATGGACACGGCCATGGCGGTCGATGAAATCTTCACCGAGATCCTGATCGCGCCCGCATACGAGGACGGCGTGCTCGATCTTCTGATGAAAAAGAAAAACCGCCGCCTCGTGATCCAGAAGAAGGCGCTTCCGCAGGAAGTCACGGAATACAAGTCCACGCAGTTCGGCATGCTTGTCCAGGAGCGCGACAGCAGCATCGTTTCACGGGACGATCTCAAGGTCGTGACGAAACGCCGCCCCGGCGAACAGGAGCTCGACGACATGATGTTCGCCTGGAAGATCGCCAAGCATGTGAAGTCCAACACGATCGTCTACGCGAAAAACCGCCAGACGATAGGGGTCGGTGCGGGGCAGATGTCGCGTATCGATTCCGCCAAGATTGCCCGCTCGAAAGCCGCGGAGGCCGGACTTGAAATCAGGGGATCGGCAGTCGCCTCCGACGCCTTTTTCCCCTTCGCCGACGGTCTGCTCGCAGCTGCGGAGGCCGGTGCGACGGCCGTTATCCAGCCGGGCGGATCCATCAGGGACGACGAGGTTATCGCCGCCGCCGACGAAAACAACCTCGCCATGGTCTTCACCTCCATGCGCCATTTCAAGCATTAGAGGGAGAGTTGTTGAACCGTTGAGGTGTTGAATTGTTGAACTGTTTGAGCGGCCCTTGTGGCCGCTCTTTCTTTTCCGTCATCACCCGGCTTCTGCATTCCGGTTTCCCTTGTTTTTCAACTCAACGATTCAACAGATCAACAGTTCAACAATCTTTCAGATTCTCCACCACCGCCCTGGCGTTGCGTTTGAGGCGCTTGAGGCCGGTGCGCAGTATGGGCGTGTCAGCAAAAAGCTTTTTGAAGCCCGAGCCCGTCAGGGACAGGACGGTTTCCGGGGCGATATTGCGCAGCCGGTCGAGGGGCCCGGTTTCCGGCGCCGGCGCAAGACGGTGTTTTGCAGCATTGTGCGGGCAGACCCGCTGGCACAGGTCGCAGCCGAAAAGCCATTCGCCTGTCATGTCGCTTTCTTCCGGGGTGAATTCCCTTTTCAGTTCGACGGTGAGGTAGGATATGCAGCGTCTCGCATCGAGCTTTCCGGGAGCGGCAAGCGCTCCCGTCGGGCATGCCCTGATGCAGGCATCGCACTCGCCGCACGGGTCGGGAAGCGCTGCGGCCGGTTCATGTTCGATCGGGATATCGAGCAGGATTTCCCCGAGAAAAACATACGAGCCCGCTCCGGGCACGATCAGCAGGGTGTTTTTGCCCGTTTTTCCCGTTCCCGCCTCTTCCGCCCAGCTTTTTTCGAACAGCGGTGCGCTGTCGACGAGGATGTTCGCGTTGATGGGACCGCTGTGGATTTCCCGAATACAGGCAAGCAGTTCTTCGAGCTTTCGTCGAACGAGCACGTGATAGTCCCGGCCGAGAGCGTAAGCTGAGATGCGCCCCGGCCCCGACGCCCTGTTTCCGTCATAGGGAAGCGCCACCGATACGATACTTCGTGCTCCCGGCAGAAGCCGGGCGGGGTCGGCTCTTTCCTCTCGCCGCTCTTCCAGATAACGCATCTCACCATGCCGGTTTTCGGCGATCATTCGGCCGAGCCGCTCCGCATCGCTTCTGCGTTCGTGAACGTCCGCTATTCCCACGGCGCAGAACCCGATGCTGCGGCCGCAGGCGACGATTCGCGATGCTGGCGGTCCTGAAGATTTCCTGTCCGTCGGGTTCATGTGGTGATACACGGTTGTGAAGAAGGCCAATTATGTTTAAATATATTCCTTGCCGGTGACGCAGTTCATTTTTTTGAAAATTTTTTTGCCGCATGTCTATGGATCGCAGGGATTTTCTCGGAAAGCTTTTCAGAAGAACCGGTATCGGCGCCGGTGTCGCCGCCGCAGGCACGGCGGGTTTCCTGGGATACCACCAGCCGAGAAAGGAACTGTACGAGGACTCCGCCGCCGCGGGTGACGGCAACCTGAAAGAGCGTCTTGAACGTCCCCTGAAAGCCGTCGTTATCGGCGGTGGGCTTGCAGGGATCAGCGCCGCAATGGAACTCGCGCGCCGGAACTTCGACGTGACGCTTGTCGAAACCTCGGCCGATCTCGGCGGAAAACTCACCGGATGGGAGGTCGATGCCCTCGGGGAACGGTTTCCTGTCGAGCATGGCTTTCACGGTTATTTCAATCAGTATTACAACCTCAACGGCATGTTCGCCGATTCTGGCGTGGGGGATGATGTGTTCATGCCTGCTCCCGGCTACCCGGTGATGTTCAGGGAACAGCCGCTGGAGGTATTCGGCAATACGCCGAAACTGTTTCCCCTCAACATTCTTTCGGTCCTCCAGCAGTCGAAATCGCTCGACATGCTGCCCATCATGAAGCATTTCGATCAGATGATGCCGGTCCTTGGCATGTTCCGCTACGAGTACGAGGGAACGTTCGAACGGTACGACGATATAGATTTCATGACCTTCTGCCGTGAAGAGGACGTGTACGAGCCGTTTTTCAGGACGGTGCTGCACCCCTTTTCCGATGCGACCATGAACCGTATGGAGGTGCTTTCGGCTGCCGAAGCCATCCGCTATTTTCATTTTTATTTCATGGGCAGCCCCGAGGCGCTTGGATACAGGATCACGACAAAAAACTGTATGGACGCGCTTGTCCGTCCCATGGAGCGAAGGCTGGAAAAGCTCGGCGTGAGGATTATGAAGGGGAAAAAAGTCGGTAAACTGCGGACGGAGGGGGCGCAGGTTACGGGGGTCGAGTTCGAGGGCGGCGGTACGGATACGGTCATGGTTGCGGTGGATCCTGCAACCCTAAAGGAAGGCGAATGGGCATCGATCGAGGCCGATAACGGCGTGCCGGTGCTGCTGAGCATGAAACAGGGGGAGTATGTCGCCTTTGACGCTACATGCACGCACATGGGCTGCCCAGTTCAGCCCGACGAGGAGTCGGGCGGCTTTTTCTGTCCCTGTCATGCCGGCGTTTTCGACGCTGACGGCAATGTGATGAGCGGCCCGCCCCCGACCCCGCTCCGTCGTCTGAAGACGACCATTTCGGGCCACCGGCTGCTGGTTTCGGCAGGGGAGGGAGCGGCCTCCGAAACGATGGAGTGCGATTATTGCGTGCTTGCCGCGGACGTGACGGGAACGAGGAATATCATTGCCCGTTCCGGGCTGCGTCAGCCCGGGTTCGAATCCGCAATTGCAGGCCTCGGTACGGCCGATCCGTATGTGGTGTGGCGGCTCTGGCTCGACAAGCCGGTGACATCGGCGGAGTATCCGTTTTATACGGTTGCCGGTTATACCTACACGGATTCGGTGTCCCTGTTTTCACGGTTCCAGGAACCGTTCATTTCGTGGGGAAGAAAGCATGGCGGGTCGGTCGTGGAACTGCACGCCTATGCCATCGCCCCGGAGGATATGCGTGCCGACGAAGAGATCAGGGAAACCATGCTGAAGGAAATGCGCATGATGTTTCCGGAGACGAAACAGGCGAAGGTGTTGTACGATGTCTATATGCGGCAGCAGAATTTTACCCGTTGGGCTCCGGGCGATCATGCACGACGGCCTGTTACGGAAACCCCTTACGAGAACCTTTTTCTTGCAGGCGACTGGGTGAAGGTGGATGCTCCGGTGTTTCTCATGGAGGCGGCTGTGTTTACCGGCAAGCTCGCGGCGAACGCGATCGGCGGAAAAGAATCCCTGACGCCCGCGCCGCTGCCGATCGTTCCGATGCACGGTATTTT
>Ga0272443_10003294_pt1 | contig 19183 bp, 17 predicted proteins | sample SSMAcet12_FD_193581 | JGI IMG/M metagenome (GOLD analysis project Ga0272443, IMG submission 193581) | Marine sediment archaeal communities from Little Sippewissett salt marsh, Falmouth, MA, United States - SSM-Acet-12 | ecosystem: Environmental > Aquatic > Marine > Wetlands > Sediment ... | reverse complement strand
AGGAAGATGCGCGCCCCGCCGCCCTGCTCGCCGAAGGCAGCGACGCCCTGATCGATGCCGTCCTCGAAGACGTTGTCGCCGAGGATGACGGTCATGGGCTCCCCGTGGCAGAAGTTCTCCGCCAGGGCCAGGGCCTGGGCGATGCCGCCGGCCTCGTCCTGGACGCGGTAGGTGATGTCGCCGCCGAACTCGCGGCCGCTGCCCAGGAGACTCACCACGGCCCCCATGTGCTCGGTGCCCGTGACCACCAGGATCTCCCGAATCCCCGCGTCGAGCAGCTTGCGCAGGGGATGGTAGATCATGGGCACCTGCCCGACGGGCAGCAGGTGCTTGTTGGTGACCTTGGTCAGGGGGAACAGCCGGCTTCCCGTGCCGCCGGCCAGGATGATGCCCTTCATGCCGTCTCCTCGGGTGTTCGCTGGCTCCAACCTAGCCGCACGCGCCGGGGCCTTCAACCGGAAAAGCGCGGACCGGTTCCCGGCGCGGCGGCGCGAGCGGCGCCGGCCTAGCGAGTCTTGTAGAGGGACCGCGTCTCGAGGTCCAGGGCGCGCAGGGAGTCGGCGCGCATCTGGGCGAGGACGTCCTCGGGGATCATCGTCACCGTCAGGGAGTCCACCAGGGGCGGCCGCTGCCAGACGAGGGCGGCGGTCGGCGCGCCGCTGACGTTGTGGAAGGAGTGGACGACCCCGGCCGGGATCTGCAGGAAGAGGCCGGGCCCGTACTCCAGCTCGCGGTCGTCGACGACGAGCTGCCCCCGACCGCGCCAGACGTAGACCCACACGTCGCTGTAGGGATGATAGCGCGGGTAGGTCTCCCCGCGGAGCTGCCAGAGGGCGAGGGCGAGGCTGGAATCGACGCGGAAGACCTCGATGCTGGACTCGTTCAGCTCGGCGCCGAGGTGATGCTCGCGCAGCAGGTCCTGGAGGCTGTGGCTGGCGAACTCCAGGGCCGGAGGCAGGAAGAAGAGGGAGTCCGGCACGCCGATCAGGGAGTCATCGATGGCGGCGCCGGCCTCGAGCCAGTCCAGCTCCTCCAGGCCGGCGAGGGAGTCGGGCGCCAGGTCCCGCGTGCGCCCCAGGCGCGTCTCGTCCACCTGCGCCGCCGCGGCGACGGCGACGAGCAGCAGCGGCAGGGCAGGGAAGATGAGCGGTCTGCGCGCGTGCATCGGCGTCCGGCCTCCCTAGAGATGATCGCCGCGGCCGTTGGTGTAGGCGTGCCGGGCCGGCAAGCCCAGTTCCTCCAGTTCCGCGACGACCTGACGCACCAGGGCAACCTTCCGCGCGTGGGGCAGGAAGGCGCTCTTGAACCCGTTGAGGACGATCTCGTGGACGTCGCCCACGTCCAGGCCGAAGGTCTCCACGGCCCGCTCCAGTTCCCGCGTGGCCGTCGTGTCGGAGATCAGGCGGTTGTCCGTATTCAAGGTGACCCTCAACCCGAGGTCAAGGTATTTCCGGACGGGGTGATCGTGGAGGTCCTTGACCGCGCCCGTGTCGAGGTTGCTGCTCAGGCAGATCTCCAGCGGGATGCGGTGGTCGTTGACGTAGTCCATGAGGCTCTCGTCCTCCCAGAGCCGCACGCCGTGACCGATGCGGTGGGCGCCGCAGTAGTGCAGGGCCTGCGAGATGCTCTCGGGGCCGAAGGCCTCGCCCGCGTGGAGAGTCGAGTTCAGGTTGTGGTTGAGGATGTAGTAGAAGGCCTCGAGGTGCTTCTTGGCAGGGTAGTCCTTCTCCTCCCCCGCCAGGTCGAAGGCGACGATGCCGCGGTCGCGGTACATGAGGGTGGCGCGGGCAAGCTCCAGGGAGCGGTCGGGCGTCATCTGCCGGATCCCGCAGAGGATCTGCCCGCAGCAGATGCCCGTCTCCGCCTCGGCGCGCTTGAGGCCCGCGGCCACGGCCTCGATGATGTCGCGGTGGTGCAGGCCCTGCTCGCGGTGGAGCAGGGGGCTGTAGCGCACCTCCATCAGGCGCACGTTCTCCTCGGCCGCGTCCACGGCCAGCTCGTAGGCCACGCGATCCAGGGCCTCCGCCGTCTGCAGGGCGGGCAGGGTGTAGCGGAAGGCGCGCAGATAGCGGCTGAGGCTGCGCTCGTCGTCCGGCACCACGGCGAAGCGCCGCACCTCCTCCTCCGTGGTTGCGGGAAGATCGACGCCGGTGGCCTCGGCCAGCTCGAGCAGGGTCCCGGGGCGCAGGGATCCGTCCAGGTGGACGTGGAGGTCGGTCTTGGGCAGGCGCCGGAGCCAGTCGCGATCGATCTTCACGTTGCCTTCCTTACTGAGGGAACCGGCTCAGCGCCGGTCCGGGCTGAAGTAGTCGTCCTCGAAGATGACACGGTACGGGCGTCCGCCGAGAAAGTCCTCGAGGCTGTCCTCGTCGCGCCGGAACAGGACACCACGGTCGATGAGCTCGTAGACGATCTTGCCGAAGTCGCTGCCGTCGCGCACGCCCCACTCGGCGAACACCAGGGCCGCCATGGGCCCGTAGCGCTCGCCGCCCAGCTCCTCGATGCCGTCCAGAATCTCGCGGCCCGTCACGTGGCCCCGGCGCCCCAGGCGCTGCCGGGTGCGTTCGAGGGACTCGAGCAGGAAGCGATAGGCCTCCTCGTCGTATTGGGCCGCGGCGCCGGACATGGATTCCATGGCGTCCTTCATCCCCTCAAGAAACCGCAACGGGGCGGCAGTGTCAATGCGTGGTTCAGGCCGCGTGGAAGGTCGCGGCCAGGTAGCCCACCACCTCGCTCGTCACGCCGCTGCCGTCGCCGCTGTCGCGGCGATCGAGCACCGTCGCGCGCCCGCCGCGGGCCGCCGATTCCTCCAGCAGGAGCTGCACCGGACCGGCCCCGCAGGCCTCCAGGCGCCCGCCAGCCAGGGCCGCGGCGAAGCCGGCGGCGTCCCCCGCCGCGATGAGGCGTTCCGCCTCGCTGTCCAGGCGTTCCGCCTCGTCCCGCGGATGGTAGTGCGACAGGTCGGTGGTCACCACCCACAGGTCGCCGGGGCGCGCCAGTTCGCCGAGCGCCTTGCGCGCCGCCTCCCGCTCGCCCGCGTCGGCCCAGCCCATGAGCACCGGCAGCAGGACGGCGCCGGGCCGGAGGCGCCGCAGGAAGGGCAGCTGCACCTCCAGGGAGTGCTCCATGGACATGGCCATGTCGTCCCGCCGGAAGGGCCGCCCGGCGGCGAGCAGCTCCGCCACGGCCGCCGTGTCCACGGCCATGTCCCCCAGGGGGGTCTCCCAGGCATCCGCCTCGCTCAGGGCGAAGCCCTGGACGGGCTGGTGGTGGCTGGGCCCCAGCAGGACGACGCGGGCGACGCCCGCCGGGAGCCGGGCGAAGGCCGCCGCGGCCGTGAGCCCGGAGTAGGGATAGCCGGCGTGGGGCACGAGGAGGGCCCAGGGCTCCGCCTCGCCGGCGGGGGCCGGCGGCCAGGCCGCCAGCAGGCGGTCCACCTCGGACGCCAGGGCGGCGGCGTCCCCGGGGTAGAACTGCCCCGCCCAGCGCGCGCGTCTAGGCACTGCTCTCTCCCCTCTGCAGCAGGGTGGGATGGGCCAGGGCCGGATCCGGCGAGGGGTGGTCGATGGTGTAGTGCAACCCGCGGCTTTCCTGGCGCCGCCGCGCCGAACGGATGATGAGCTCGGCCACCAGGGCGATGTTGCGCAGCTCCACCAGCTCGCTGCAGATCTTGTAGCGCCAGTAGAAGCGCTCCACCGTGCGCCGCACGTGGCGGATACGCGCCTGGGCCAGGCCCAGCCGCTCGTCGCTGCGGACGATGCCCACGTAGTCCATCATGATGCGCCGCACCAGGTCCCAGTCGTGATCCAGGACGACGGTCTCGTGGTAGTCCCGCGTCTTGAGGGAGCTCCACTGCTCCAGCGCGGGCGGCGGCGCCGGAGCCGGACCCGCGGCAAGCCGCGCCTGGGCCGCCAGGTGGGCGAAGGCCACGGCCTCCAGCAGGGAGTTGCTGGCCAGTCGGTTGGCACCGTGGACGCCCGTGCAGCTCACCTCGCCCAGGGCGAGGAGCCCGTCGAGGCTGGTCCGTCCCTCGATGTCCACCGCCACGCCGCCGCAGCAGTAGTGGGCGGCCGGCACGACGGGCACCCACTCCTCGCGCGGGTCGATGCCGACGGTCTGCAGGGCGGCGACGATGCCCGGGAACCGCTCGGGAATCCGCTCGCGGCCGATGGGCGCGAAGTCCAGCCAGACGTGCTTCTCGCCGCGGATCTTCATCTCCTGGTCGATGGCGCGGGCGACGATGTCGCGCGGCGCCAGATCGCGCCGCGGATCGTAGCGCTCCATGAAGGCCTCGCCGTCCCCGTTGCGCAGGAGGGCGCCCTCCCCCCGGACGGCCTCGGTGATGAGCTGGGTGCGCAGCTCGGGATGGTAGAGGCAGGTGGGGTGGAACTGGACGAACTCCATGTTGGCGATGCGCGCTCCGGCGCGATAGGCCATGGCCACGCCGTCGCCCGTGGCCACGTCCGGATTGCTGGTGTAGGCGTAGACCTTGCCGCAGCCGCCCGTGGCCAGCACCGTCCAGTGCGCCGCGATGGCCAGGACCTCGTTGCCGCGCGTGTCCAGGACGTAGGCGCCGCGGACGCGGCCATCGCGCCCGTTGCCCTCGGCCAGGTGGCGCCCGCGGGCCAGGTTGACGGCGATGCAGTGCTCCATGATGCGGATGCGGGGATGCTCGCGGGCGCGCGCCAGCAGGACCCGCTCCAGCTCGCGGCCGGTGAAGTCCGCCACGTGGACGATGCGCCGCCGGCTGTGCCCGCCCTCGCGGCCGAGATCCAGCTCCCCCGAGTGCCGGCTGAACTCCACGCCCCAGTCCAGCAGCTCGCGGACCCGGGCCGGCCCCTCGCGCACCATGAGCGCGACGCGCTCCGGGTCGCAGAGGCCGGCCCCGGCGTCGATGGTGTCGGCCACGTGGGAATCGAAGCTGTCCCGGGTGTCCACCACCGAGGCGATGCCGCCCTGGGCCAGGTTGGTGTTGCTGTCGGCGGCGTCCTTCTTGGTGATGAGGAACACCTCGCCCATCTCCGCGACCTTGATGGCGAAGCTGAGTCCGGCGACGCCGCTGCCGATGACGAGGAAGTCGGTCTTCACAAACGTGCCCCCCGCGCTGAGCGTGCCAGGATTGTACGCAAGGCGGCAAAACCATGCAAACTGAGCTTCTTCCTCCGCGTCCCCCGCGCCGCCGCGCGCGGGGCCGCGAGACCCCGTGAGGGTGCGTCGTTTCCCGTCATTCCCCGTGGTTCCCCCCACCGGCGATCCGGCGCCGCGCCGCGTCCCGTGGCATGGCCGTTGCTGACGGCTGGGCAGGATCTTCGCATCACCCCTGAGGAGGTGACCATGCGCGCCATCGCGGTACTCGGCGCACTGTTCGTGCTCGGCCTGATCGCCGCCCTCGGCGGCTGCGGGAACAGCCCCATCGAGGCGCACACCGTGCCCACGCTGCTCTCCATCAACGGCGGCGCCCCCGTCCACGCCGACGTCTGGGTGGCCGACACGAGCCTGGCCTCGGGCGGGAGCATCCCCGAGGAGTCGGCGGTCTTCGTGTTCAGCAATCCGCCCAGCCAGGAGTTCCTGGACATCTCCCCGGACGATCCCTACGGCATCTTCACCATCACGTCGTACCGTATCGACTACACGATCCTGCAGGTCCTGGCCGGCGGCGGCGTCGTGCCGTCCGCCACGCTGCCGAGCCTGTCGGGCGCCATGCACCTGTCCCTGCCCGTGGGATCCGAGACGGAGGTCGCCCTGGTCCTGGCCCCGGCCTCGCTGAAGATGGAATCGCCCCTCATCGAGTTGTTCCCCGACGGCAGCGCGCCCAACGGCGAGATCGTCGTGCGGGCGGACGTCAGCTTCCTCGGCCGGGAGAGCGGCCAGGATTTCACGCGCATGCTCGAGGGCAGCGCGACCGTCCTGTTCGCCAACTACGCGGACGAGGATTAGGCTCCCGCCAGGCGCCCGGCGATCCAGCGGCCCAGGGCCCCCGGATCCGACCAGCGCAGCGCCACGCGGAGCACGGCCGGGGCGGGCCCCGGCAGGTCCCAGTGGCGACCCCAGCGCGCGGCATCCTTCTCCGTGAGGAGGGGCCGCGCGCCGTCGTTTGCGGCCAGGGCCGCGGCCAGCTCCCGCCGCAGGGCGATGTTCCAGGCACGATGGTCCCGGAAGCGCAGGCGCCCCGCCAGGGTGCAGAGGCCTGCCGCCGCCGCCTCGAAGCGCTCCGGGCGCGCGATGGCGGCGATGGCGAGGCACCGCTCGCAGGCCAGATCCAGCGGCCGTCCGGCCAGGTCCACCACCGACTCCACCACCACGTCGAAGCGGAAGACGGGACGCTCCGGCAGGCCCGCCGGCGCCCCGCCCTCGGGGAGCAGGAAGGCGTCGGCCCTTTCCAGGGCCGACGGCCGCTCGCGCAGGGGCCCCGCCGGCAGGACGCGCGCGGACCGCAGGGGCACGTCCGGCGAGAGCAGCACCAGGTCCAGCGCGCGGGCCAGGCGGTGGTGCTGGAAGCCGTCGTCCAGGAGGATCAGGTCGCAGCGGGGATCGGCGTCGAGGCGCCGCGCGCCCTCCCACTTGCTCCGGGCGGCCACCAGGGGCATCGCCGGCAGGCGGGCGGCCAGGAGGGACGCCTCGTCGGGGGCCGCGTCCGCGAAGCCCGGCTCGCCGGCCGATAGGAGGCGATGCCCCCGCGCCTGCCCCGCGAGGCCCGTGAGCAGCCCCGGGCGCCGGCCCGCGGCGGCCAGCAGCCCGGCCAGGGCGGCCACGGCGGGCGTCTTGCCCACGCCCCCCACCTCCAGGGCCCCCACGGACACCAGCGGCTTGTCCGTCCGCACCCGCCGGCGGGGCCAGGCGGCGTGGCAGCGCGCTCCCAGTCCGTAAAGCAGGGCCAGGGCGACGCGCCCCGGCCCGGGGCGGTCGGGCAGGCGACCGGTGGCGCCGCGCCGGTCCGCGAGGGGCGCGCTCACGGCGCCTCGCCGGCCGGCGCCGGCGGGACGGGCTCCCGGCCCATCTCCGCGTCCAGCCCGTCGGTGAGGGCGCGCAGGCGGGCCTCGAGGAGGTCGCGCAGGCCGTCCAGCTCCTCGCGCGACGCGCGGCGCGGCACGTCCAGGGCCTCGCCGTAGCGCAGGCGCAGGCGGGCGAAGGGCAGGGGCACGAGGGTGCGGTCCCAGGTGCCGAGCACGCGGGCCGGTCGGGCGCTCACGGCCACCGGCACCACGGGCGTCCCCGCCAGGGCCGCCACCTGCAGCACCCCGGGCTTGAGTCGCCCCCGCGGACCCCGCGGGCCGTCCACGGCCAGGGCCGTGTCGCGCCCCTCCCGCGAGAGCTGCACCAGGCGTCGCAGGCCTGAGGCGCCGCCGCGGCTGGACGAGCCGGCCACCGTCCCGTGCCCCAGGTGCTCGGCCAGGGCCGCCAGGAGCCGTCCGTCGCGGCTGGAGCTCATGAGGATGCGGATGTCCTGGCCGCGATGCGTCCAGCTCAGCATCACCATGCGGTTGTGCCAGAAGACGTAATTAACGCCCCCACTAGGGCTTGTCGCTTTTGCTTCGCGTTGCGCCTCGGGATTGTCCACCCCCAGGCGCCAGGTGGCGCCCCAGAGGCGCAGCATTCGCGCCAGGCCCCGGCCCCGGCGCGCGATGGCGCGCAGCTCGCGCTCGGTGAGATCGCGGTCGGTGCCGCTCCAGCCCGCGTCCGTCATGCCCCCTCCAGCAGCTCGACGGCCAGGCGCGCCACCCGCTCGCCGCAGCCCGGGCCGCCCAGGGCCTCGCGCAGGGCCAGCAGCCCCCGCCGCTGGCGCTCCCGCGCGGGCCCCGCGGCGAGCAGCGGGGCCATGGCCCCGGCCAGCGCCTCCGGGGTGGCGTCCCCCTGGATCAGCTCGGGCACCAGCTCCTCGCCGGCCACCAGGTTCACCAGGGCGATGGTCGATACGCGTACCAGGCGCCGCGCCAGGGCGTAGTTCAGGCGCCCCGTCCGGTAGACGACGGCCATGGGCAGACCGGCGGCGGCCACCTCGAGGGTGGCCGTGCCGCTGGCCACCAGGGCCGCGCCCTGCCTTGCCAGGAAGCCCGCGCTCGGCTCGCGGCGCCGCTCGGGGAGGAGCGAGGCGCCGGCCAGCAGGCGGTCGTAGTAGGCCGGCGCCAGGGCGGGGCTCTCCAGAAGCTCGCACTCCAGGCCGGGGACCGCCGCCGCCAGGCGCGAGGCCGCGGCCAGCATGAGCGGCAGGTGCCGGGCCACCTCCTGGGCCCGGCTGCCCGGCAGCAGCGCCAGGCGGGGCGGCGGCGTATCCGGCGCCAGGGGCCGCTCCGACTCCATGATGGGATGGCCGACGAAGCGAGCGTCCACGCCGCGCTCGCCGAACCAGTCCGCCTCGAAGGGAAGGATCACGGCCAGGCGCTCGACGACGCGCCGGAGGGTGGCCACACGCCCCTCGCCCCAGGCCCAGACCTGGGGCGCCACGAAGTAGAGGACGGGCACGCCGGCACGCCGTGCCGTCTGGGCCAGGCGCAGGTTGAAGCCGGGGAAGTCCACGGGCATGAAGAGGTCGACGCCGCCGCCCGCCAGCAGGCGCCGCAACCGGCGCAGCCGGGCGTGGATGGCCGGCAGGCGGGCCAGCACCTCCGTGAAGCCCATGACGGCCACCTCCTCGTAGGGCAGGAGGAGCTCGGCGCCGGCCGCGGCGAGGGCTCGCCCCCCCACGGCTTGCACCTCCCATCCCGGCCGCAGGGCGCGCAGCGACCGGACGGCGGCCGCCGCGGCCTGGTCGCCGCTGGCCTCGCCGGCCACCACGAGGATGCGGCGCTCAGGGGGCAAGGCGGACCATCTCGAGGATCTCCACGGCCAGGCGCAGGCTGCGCAGTCCGTCCTCGCCGGTGACCGGCACGGGGCGGCCCGCGGTCACGGCGTCGGTGAAGGCCTCCAGTTCCAGGCGGAGGGGCTCGGCGTCTGCCACGGGCACGTGGACCGGCTCCACCAGGTCCTCCATGCGCAGGGTGGCGAGGCCAGCGGGATCGGCCAGCACGTCCGCGCGCCGGGCGGCGAAGTCGCGGGCCTTGCGGACCATGTCCACCTGTCCGGCCATGAGGTCCACGGAGAGGTAGGAGTCCGCCTGGAAGAATCGGATCTTGCGCATGCGCTCGCGGCTGATGCGGCTGGCCGTTATGTTGGCCACGCAGCCGCCGGCGAAGCGCAGGCGGGCGTTGGCGATGTCCACCTCCTGCGTGAGGACGGGCGTGCCGCTGGCGTCCAGGTGGGCCACCTCGTCGGCGAGGACCATGGTCAGCAGGTCGATGTCGTGGATCATCAGGTCCAGCACCACGGCCACGTCGGCGCCGCGGTGCCCGAAGGGCGCCAGGCGGTGGCTCTCCACGAAGCGGGTGCCCGCCAGGTGGGGCAGGGCGGCGATCATGGCGGGATTGAAGCGCTCCACGTGGCCCACCATGAGCCGGCGGCCGGCGCGGGCGGCCGCGTCCACCATGGCCTCGGCGCCGGCGATGTCGTCGGCGATGGGCTTCTCGACGAGCAGGTGGCAGCCGCGGTCCAGGGCGGCCAGGGCCACGTCGCGGTGGGCCGGCGTGCTCACGCAGACGCTGAGGGCGTCGGCCCGCTCCGCCAGCTCCGCCAGGGTCTCGAAGGCCGGGCAGCCGTGGCGCTCGGCCACGCGACCGGCGGCGCCGGGATCGCGGTCGTGCACGCCGCAGAGCCGGACGCCCGGGATCTCCGTGTAGATGCGCGCGTGAATGGCCCCCAGGTGCCCGCAACCGACGACGCCGACATTCACGTTGACCTCCTCCCGTCGAAGCTGGATGGTAGTGCCCGCGGCGCGCGACTGCAACGACTCGTCGCGCGGGGAGGAAGGATGATCGTCAGGCTGGATCCGGGGCTCGCCGACCGGGTGCGCGCGGCCTGGGGGATCGTCGACGGCGTCACCCACGAGGAGTCGCCGGGCTTCCGCGACGAACTTGCCCGCGTCGAGGAGTCGATGCGCGAGCGCTGGGCCGGGCGCGCGCCGTCGGAGATCCCGGTCCTGGCGCCGGCGCGCGCCCTCTACCGCCGCACCGGCATGGACCCGACGCGCACCCGGCCCTCCAGCGAGGCCCTGCTGCGGCGCATCCTCCAGGGCAAGGGCCTCTACCGGCTGGATCCGGTGGTCGACACCGGCAACCTCTTCTCCCTGGCGGAGAGCCTGCCCCTGGGCCTCTACGACCGCGACGCCGTCGCCGGCGGGGAGGTGGTCCTGCGCCTGGGCGCCGAGGGCGAGGCCTTCGACGGCATCCGCAAGGGGCCCGTCCACGTCGCCGGGCGCCTCTGCCTCGCCGACGCCGAGGGGCCCTTCGGCTCCCCCACCTCGGACTCCTTCCGCTGCCGCGTGCGCGAGACCACCGCGCGCCTGCTCTGGCTGCTCTACGCCCCCGCCGACTACGACCCCGCGCGCCTGGCCGCGCAGGGCGAGGCCCTCGCCGCCGCCTTCGCGCGCTGGAACGCCGGCCGTCCGGGTTCCGTCAGCCTGCTTCCCTGAGACCGGTCGCGGCGGCCGCCGCGCCGGGGATCACTTCATGATGCCGCGCTCGCTGGCCCGGACGAAGTCCGCCAGCCGGCGCACGTGGGGATCGTCGGCGAGCTCCGCCTCGATGCGCTCCAGGGCCTGGCTGGTGTTGAGGCCTTCGCGGTAGAGCAGGCGGTAGGCGTGCCGCAGGGCGCGGAGGGTCTCCCGCGGGAAGCCGCGGCGCTGCAGGCCCACGGCGTTGATCCCCGTGACGATGACCACGGGGTTGCCGGCGCCGAGCAGATAGGGCGGCATGTCCTGGGGCACGCGGCTGCCGCCGCCGATGTAGGAGTGGGTGCCGATGCGCACGAACTGGTGGACGGGGACGACGCCGCTGATGATGGCGTGGTCCTCGACGGTGACGTGGCCCGCCAGGTTGACGCTGTTGCCCAGGATGATGTGGCTGCCCAGCAGGCAGTTGTGCGCCACGTGGGTGTAGGCCATCAGCAGGCAGCCGTCGCCGACGCGCGTCGTCTCGCCCTCACCCGTGCCGCGGTTCAGCGTCGCGTACTCGCGGATCACGTTGCCCGCGCCGATCTCGAGCCAGCTCTCCTCGCCGCGGAACTTGAGATCCTGGGGCGGGCTGCCCAGGACGGCGCCCTGGTGGACGCGGTTGTCGGGCCCCATGCGCACCGAGCCCTCGATGCGCACGTGGCTGGCGATGGCGCAGCCCGCGCCGATGACGGCGCCGGCCTCGACGATGCTGAAGGGCCCCACGGTAACCCCCGGCCCCAGCTCGGCGGCGGGGTCCACGAGGGCGGTCGGATGGATGGTGCGCGCGGCTTCTCTCATGATTGCGCTCATGGCGATCCTCAGCGGTCGACGACCTGCGCCAGCAGTTCGGCCTCGGCGACGAGTTGTCCGTCGACGAAGGCCTCGCCGCGCATCTTACAGCCGCGCTTCTTCAGGCGCAACATGGTCAGCTCGAAGCGGAGCTGATCGCCGGGCATCACCGGGCGCCGGAAACGGGCGTTGTCGATGCCGAGGAAGTAGACCAGCTTCCCCTCGGGTTTGTCCACGGTGGACAGGAGCAGCACCCCGCCCGTCTGGGCCATGGCCTCGAGGATGAGCACGGCGGGGAAGATGGGATGGCCGGGGAAGTGGCCCTGGAAGAAAGGCTCGTTGATGGTGACGTTCTTGATGCCCACCACGCGCTTGCCGTCCTCCATCTCCACGAGGCGGTCCACGAGGAGGAAGGGATAGCGGTGCGGCATGATGCGCTGGATGTCGCGGATGTTCCAGCCGGCGGGATCGCTGCCCGCGAACGCGGCCGCCTGCTGCTCGGCGGCCTCGGTCAGCAGGCGCGCGAAGCGCACGTTGGTGACGTGCCCGCTGCGGTGGCTGATGATGTGCCCCTTGATGGGCCGCCCCACCAGCGACAGGTCGCCCAGCAGGTCCAGGATCTTGTGCCGGACGAACTCGTTGGAATAGCGCAGGGGCGCGTCATTGAGGATGCCCTCCGGCCCGACGACGATGGCGTTCTCGACGTTGCCGCCCTTGATGAGGCCCTGCTCGCGCAGGCGCTCGACGTCGTCGAGGAGCACGAAGGTCCGCGCGCCGGCGATCTCCTCCTCGAAGATGCGCGGCGTGATGTCGAAGGAGGCGTACTGGGTGCCCAGGTGCGGGTGGTCGTAGTTGATGGTGAAGCTGATGCGGAAGCCGTCGTAGGGCAGGGCCAGCAATTCGACGGTGTCCTCCACGAGGCAGATGGGCTGCGTGACCTCGAAGTAGCGCACGGGCGCGCCCTGGGCGACGATCCCGGCCTCCTTGATGCGGCTCACGTAGTCGTCGCAGCTGCCGCCGTGGGGTTCGGCCGGCTCGTTGGAGTCGATGTCGATGATGCAGTTGTCCACGCCCAGCCCCGAGAGGGTCGCCAGGACGTGCTCCACCGTGTGGATGCTGACGCCGTCGCGGGCCAGCGTGGTGTTGCGCAGGGCCACGTCGACCTGGGGCGCGTTCTCGATGCGCGCGGCGAACTCCACGACCGGCGTCTGGTCCACCCGCCGGAAGCGCACGCCGGTGTTGGCCGGCGCCGGCTGGAAGCGCATGGCGACCGGGTTGCCCGTGTGCAGGCCGATGCCCTCGTAGGTGAACTCCCGGGCCAGGGTCTGCTGCTGGCGGATCATCGCTCCGCCTCCCCGCCGTCGGCGGCGCCGCGGAGGCGCGCCAGCTCCTCCTCGAGCTCGCGCAGCCGCTGCGCCATCTCCGGCAGGCGCGCCACCAGGGCCTGCAGGCGCATGGCCTGCTCGTGCGGCCGCGCCGGGTAGCCCGAGACGCAGACCTCCTCGGGGATCGACTTGGTGACGCCGGCCTGGGCGCCGATGGTCGCCCGGTCGCCGACGGAGATGTGCCCCTGGAGGCCGGCCTGTCCGGCGACGGTGACGTGGCGCCCCAGGCGCGTGCTGCCGGAGATGCCCACCTGGGCGACGATGATGCTGTGCTCGCCGATCTCGGCGTTGTGCCCGATCTGGACCAGGTTGTCGATCTTCGTCCCGCGGCCGACGCGCGTGACGCCGGTGGTGGCGCGGTCGATGGTGGCGTTGGCGCCGATCTCGACGTCGTCCTCGATCTCCACGCGGCCGATCTGCGGGATCTTGTGGTGGCGCTCGCCGTCGCGCGCGTAGCCGAAGCCGTCGGAGCCGATGACGGTCCCGGCGTGGATGATGACGCGGTCGCCCAGGCGCGTGTCCTCGCGCAGGACGACGCTCGGGAAGAGGATGCAGTCGTCCCCCACCGTCACGCGGTCCAGGAGGACGACGCCGGGCATCAGCACCACGCGGCGGCCCAGGCGGCAGCCGCGCCCCACGTGGACCAGGGCGCCCACGTGGCAGTCCTCGCCCTGGATCAGGTCCTCGCCGAGGACCGCGCTGGGATGGACGCCCGGCGGGTAGTGCTCGCGCAGGGGGCTGGCGAACAGGCGCACCACCTTGAGGAAGGCCAGGTAGGGATCCTCCACGCGGATGGCGGGCAGGCCGTTGACGTCCACCTTCAGGTCGACGATCAGGGCGCTCGCGCGCGTCTCCTTGACGTAGGCCTGGTAGCGGGCGTTGGCCAGGAAGCTGATCTGCCCGGGCAGGGCCTCGCGGATGCCGGCCACGCCCTCGATGGCGAGGCCGGCCTCGCCGTCGAGGGTGCCGCCGATCTCGCGCGCCAGGTCCGCCAGGGTGTAGCGGGGAGCTTCGCGGGGCGCCCCCATGGGTTCCAGCTGGTGATCCTTCACGATCCCTAACCCCTCGACTTGAGCGCGGCCCCGACCTTCTCGTTCATCAGCATGTCGGGCTTCTGGTAGAGCACCATGCCCGTGACGTCCAGGACCAGGTCGTAGCCCTCTTCCTCCGCGACGGTCTTGACCACCTCGCGGATCTTCTCGTGGATGGGCTCGCTGAGCTCCATGTTGCGGCGCACCGCCTCGCCCTCGGGCCCGAACTTCACCTGCTCGAACTCGTAGAGCTCGGCCTCCAGGCGCGCGATCTCGGCCTCGCGCTCCTGGCGCGTGTCCGGATCGAAGAGTAGCCGCTGGGCCTCGTAGTCCTCGCGGGCCTGCAGCAGCTCGCTGACCATCTGCTGCTTCTGGTTCTGCCAGGCCTCCAGGTCGCGGTTGAAGATGTTCTGGGCCTCGTCGTAGCCCTCGTAGCCCTGGAAGATCGCCTGGTAGTCCAGCACGCCGACCTTGAGTTCGGCGGTGGCCGGTCCGGCCGCCGCGAGCAGCAGGGCGGCGCCGAGGATGAGTGTGCGCATCAGAGACTCTCCTGTCTAGAAGTCCGTGCCCATTTTGAAATGGAATCGGCCCTTGCCCTCGTCGGGCCCGTCCAGGGGGAAGGCGTAATCGAAGCCGAGGACGCCCATCATGGGCACCTCCACGCGGGCGCCCAGGCCGATGGATCGGTTCAGCGTCGTGAAGTCGGCCTCGGACAACGAGTTCCATGTGTCGCCGAAGTCGAAGAAGGGCGCGATGATCTGTACGCTGTTGTTGACGCCGAGTACCACCTCGACGGTGCCGGTGGTCATGGCGCGGCCCCCGAAATAGGGGCTGTTGCCGCGCGGCACCACGGAGTAGTCGTCGTAACCGCGCAGGGGATAGGTGCGGTTGCCGCCCAGTCGGAAGCGCTCCTGGTCGGGCACCTGGTTGGGGTTGTCCAGGCCGTCCACGAGGCCCAGGCCCTGGTGGTAGCGCAGCACGAAGGGCCCCTTGAGCTTCTGGTACCAGGTGTAGTGGGCCAGGTAGCGCTGGTAGTCCAGGTTACCCCCCAGGACGCCGCCGGCGAACTGCGAGCTGAGGCGGAAGTTGGTCCCCCGCGAGGGCAGGAAGGGGCTGTCGGTGGAGTTGCGGCGGAACAGCAGCGTGACGCTGCTCTCGATCTCGGGCCAGTCCCGGTCGGCCAGGGTGCCGCCGCCGGCCAGGTACTCGTCGCTGAAGTCGTAGAGCTCGACGCTCTCGAGCCGGTAGGAAGCGCTGATGCGAGAGTACTCCAGCCAGGGGAAGGTGCGGCCGAGGCCGATGGAGAAGCCGCGCTTCTCGTCCTCGTAGTAGTTGTTGTAGAGGTCGCTGCGGCTGCGGTAGACGTTCAGGCTCAGGGTGATCGGCCGGTCGCGCCACCAGGGATCGATGTACTGGATGTTGAACAGGTGCACGGTCTTGCCGAACTCCCACTGGAAGTTCACCGTGCGCCCGGTGCCGCGGAAGTTCTGGGCCCCCACCTGGATGAAGCCCGTCAGGCGCGTGGCCTCGCTGTAGGTGATGCCGGCGCCGAAGTTGCCCGTCGGCCGCTCGGCGACGTTGAAGACCAGATCCACGTCGCCGGTGACGGGATCCGCCCGCGGCTCGAACTGGACGTCGTCGAAGTAGCGCAGCATGAAGATGTCTCGGTGGCTGCGCACCACCTTCTCCCGGTTGAACAGCTCGCCGGGGAAGATCGTGATCTGGCGGCGGATCACCTTGTCGCGGGTCAGGTCGTTGCCCGCGATGCGCACCTCGCGCACCCGCGCCAGGGGTCCCTCGTAGACGCTCAGCAGCACGTTGACGCGGTCGCCCTCCTGCCGCCGCTCGGGGCGCACCTGGTTGTAGAGGTAGCCCTCGTCGTAGTAGGCGGTGGAGATGCCGAAGACGGCGTCGTCCAGCGCGAAGCCGTCGAAGGGGTCGCCCTCGTCGAAGGGCACGTGCCGGGCGACGGCGTCGTCGTCCAGTACCTGGTTGCCCTCCCAGGCGATCCGTCCAAAGCGGTAGCGCGTCCCCTCCTCCACCACGTAGGTCACCGTCACCTCGTCGCGGTCCTCGTCGAAGTCGGTGCGGGTCTCCCGGACGCGCGCGTCAAGGAAGCCCTCCTGGTGATAGAGGTAGGTCAGGCGCGACACGTCGGCCTGGATGCTGTCGGGCTGGTAGGAGTTGAAGTTGCGCCAGCTCAGGGGATTGAGGGACTTCGTCCGGGTCCGCAGGACCTTCTTCAGGCGCCCGGCGTCGAGGGAGGCGTTGCCCTCGAAGGCGATGCGCGTGACCTTGGTCTTCTTCCCCTCGTCGAGAACGAAGACCAGCCGTGCGCGACCGTCGGTCTCCTCGAGCCGGTGGCGGACGGCGGCCGCGTGGTAGCCCTTCTCGCGGCAGTGCTCGCGGATGCGCCCCTCGTCCTCGGCCAGCAGGACGGGCGAGGCGTAGCCGCCCACGCCGATGCGGATCGCCTCGGCCAGGTCGTCGGCGTCGATCTTCTTGAGGCCCTCCCAGCGCAGTTCCGTGACGCGCGGATGCTCGGCGAGCTGCAGCGTCAGCATGGCCGAGCCCGGCGCCAGCTCCCGCATCCGAACGGTGACGTCGCGGTAGCGGCGGGTCCGGTTCAGGCGCCGCAGGGCGTCGGCCAGATCGTCGGCGTCCAGGCGGTCGCCGGTCACCACGCCGAACTCGATCAGCACGCGCTCGACCGGCAGGAAGCGCAGGCCCTCGACGCGGAGGCTGTCCACGCGCAGGCCGTCCTGGGCGGCGGCGGCGCCGGCGAGGAGGAGCAGCAGGCAGATCGCGAGGAGGAGCGTTCGGATCTTCATTTTCCTCGGGAATCGGGAGGAGACTTGACCCTAAAAAAACGGCTCCCGCAGGAGCCGTCTGCACAGTCGGAAAAATAGGAGAACCGGGTCCCCTTGTAAAGCGGGATTTCTAGCCGCTCTTCTCGGCCGGCGTGGCCTCGGCGGGCCCCTCCGCCGGCGGCGGCGCGTCCTCTCCGTCCTGGGTGAAGGTCAGTTCGCCTTCCTTGACGCGGACGATGATCACGCGCCCCCGGCGCAGGCGACCCGACAGGATGTGCTCGGCCAGCGGGTTCTCCAGATTGCGCTGGATGGCCCGGCGCAGCGGGCGCGCGCCGAGGCTGGGATCGAAGCCGCGGTCGATGAGCAGGTCGGTGGCCGCCTTGTCCAGCCCGAACTCGAAGCCCTGGTCCAGGAGGCGGTCCTTGAGCTCGTCGAGGAGGATGGTGAGGATCTTCTCCATCTCCGGGCGGCCCAGGCTGTGGAAGACGATGGTCTCGTCGATGCGGTTGAGGAACTCCGGGCTGAAGGCCTTGCGCACGGACTCCATGATCTTGTTGACCATGTCCTTGTGCATGCTGTCGGCCTGCCCCAGGCTGAAGCCCATGGTGCGCCGCTCCTTGAGCTCGCGCACGCCCAGGTTGCTGGTCATGATGACGACCGTGTTCTTGAAGTCCACCGCGCGGCCGAAGCTGTCGGTGAGCTGACCATCCTCGAGGATCTGCAGCAGGATGTTGAAGACGTCGGGGTGGGCCTTCTCGATCTCGTCCAGCAGCACCACCGAGTAGGGATTGCGGCGCACCTTCTCGGTGAGGTAGCCGCCCTCGTCGTAGCCCACGTAGCCCGGCGGCGCGCCGATGAGGCGGCTGACCGCGAACTTCTCCATGTACTCGGACATGTCGATGCGCAGGAGCTGGTCCTCGGAGTCGAAGAGGAAGCGCGCCAGCTCCCGGGCGAGCTGCGTCTTGCCCACGCCCGTCGGCCCCGTGAAGAGGAAGGAGCCGATGGGCCGCCGCGGATCGCGCAGGCCGGCTCGGTTGCGCCGCACGGCCGTGGCGATGGCGGTGATGGCCTCGTCCTGGCCGACGATGCGCTCGCCGACGACCTCCTCCATGCGCAGCAGCTTCTGGCCCTCGGCCTCCTCGACGCTGGTGACGGGGATGCCGGTCATGTCGCTGATCACCTGCATGATGTCGGTCACGTCGACGACGGCCTGCTCATCCTGGCTGCTCTCCTCGGTCTCCAGGCGCAGGCCCTCCAGCTTGATGCGCAGCTCCTTCTCGCGGTCGCGCAGGCTGGCGGCGTGCTCGAACTCCTGGCTCTGGATGGCGCTCTCCTTCTCCTTCTCGAGCTCCTCGATGCTGCGCTCGAGGTCCACGATCTCCGTGGGGATGGTGCAGACGGAGAGGCGCGCGCGGCTGCCGGCCTCGTCGATGACGTCGAAGGCCTTGTCGGGCAGGAAGCGGTTGTTGATGTAGCGCTGGCTCAGCTTGACCGAGGCGACGATGGCGTCGTCGGTGAACCGGCTGCGGTGATGGGCCTCGTACTTGTCCCTGAGGCCGCGGATGATGGCGATGGTCTCCTTCTCGGTGGGCGGGTTGACCATGACCATCTGGAAGCGCCGCTCCAGGGCGCCGTCCTTCTCGATGTGCTTGCGGTACTCGTCGAGGGTGGTGGCGCCGATGCACTGCAGCTCGCCGCGCGCCAGAGCCGGCTTGAGCATGTTCGAGGCATCGATGGCGCCCTCGGCGCCGCCAGCGCCGACGATGGTGTGCAGCTCGTCGATGAAGATGATGATGTCGTCGGACTCGCGGATCTCGTTGATGATGGACTTGAGGCGTTCCTCGAACTGGCCGCGGTATTTCGTACCCGCCACGATACTTGCCAGATCGAGCGTGCAGATGCGACGGTCCTTGAGCAGGCGGGGCACCCGGCTGTCGACGATGCGCTGGGCCAGTCCCTCGACGATGGCCGTCTTGCCCACGCCGGGCTCGCCGATGAGGACGGGGTTGTTCTTCTTCCGTCGGCACAGGACCTGGATGATGCGCTCGATCTCCTGGTCGCGCCCGATGACGGGATCCAGCTTGCCCTCGAGGGCGTAATGGGTCAGGTCGCGGCCGAACTGGTCCAGGGCCGGCGTGCTGGACTTCTCCTTGGCGCCGCCCCGCCGCTGGCTGCCCCCGGGGCCGATGATCTTCAGGATCTCCTCGCGGACGCGCTTGCGGTCCACGCCCAGGTCCAGCAGCACGCGGGCCGCCACGCCCTCCCCCTCGCGGATGAGGCCGAGCAGCAGGTGCTCCGTGCCGACGTAGTTGTGGTTGAGCAGGCGGGCCTCCTCCACGGCCAGCTCCAGGACCGTCTTGCCCCGCGGCGTGAAGGGGATCTCGCCGATCATCACCGTGCCGCCGGTGGCGGACACCAGCTTCTCCACGGCGATGCGGATCTGGTCGAAATCCAGGCCCATGGTCTTGAGGACCTTCGCGGCGATGCCCTCGCCCTCGCGTACGATGCCCAGCAGCAGGTGCTCGGTGCCGATGTACTCGTGCTGCAGCCGGCTGGCCTCGTCCCGGGCCAGGAACAGCACCTTGCGCACGCGCTCCGTGAAGCGATCGTTCATCGGGCTCCATCCTCCTCTCGCGGGTCGCCCAG
>Ga0272443_10003292_pt1 | contig 19194 bp, 16 predicted proteins | sample SSMAcet12_FD_193581 | JGI IMG/M metagenome (GOLD analysis project Ga0272443, IMG submission 193581) | Marine sediment archaeal communities from Little Sippewissett salt marsh, Falmouth, MA, United States - SSM-Acet-12 | ecosystem: Environmental > Aquatic > Marine > Wetlands > Sediment ... | reverse complement strand
AGATGCATCAGTATCGACAAGTCATTCATCGTATGCGCCTGGGGCAAAGCGACCGCGCCATTGCCAGAAGCAAGCTGATCGGCAGAACCAAATGTGCTGCCGTACGGGCTGTCGCTGCGAAAAAGGGCTGGCTTGACAGCGGACCACTGCCCGACGACCAACAGCTTGCGGCCATGTTCGAAGTTCAAAGATTCCCCGGTCAAAACCAGGTTCCGCTAACGGAGCCCTATGCAGATCGGATCAAGCAATGGGTCCAAGAGGGCATTCAGGCAACCACGATCTACGATGCTTTGGTTGGGCAGTTCGGATTTACCGGAAGTTACTCTTCTGTCCGCCGCCAGGTCAGAAAGCTTCGCAAGGCGAGCCCCAAAGCCTCGTGTGTGCTTGACTTTGCCCCGGGTGAAGCAGGCCAGGTCGACTTTGGCAAAGGCCCGACCATCAAGGACGTATTTACCGGCGCGTTGCTAAAGACCTGGATCTTTGTCATGACGCTTTGCTTCAGCCGGCACATGTATGCCGAGATCGTTCCCGACCAGAAAGTGCAAACCTGGCTGGGGTGTCATCGGCGCGCATTTGCCTTTTTCAACGGCGTTGTAGGCAAAACGATCATCGACAATCCAAAGTGTGCCATCACCCGGGCCTGCTACACCGATCCGGACGTTCAGCGCTCCTACGGCGAGCTTGCCGAAGGATACGGTTTTCTCATATCGCCGTGTCCGGTCAGAGATCCGCAGAAAAAGGGCCGGGTCGAGTCCGGAGTAAAGTATGTCAAAAACAACTTTGTGCCGCTTCGCACCTTCAGAACCCTGGTCGATGCAAACGAACAGCTGATCCGCTGGGTGCTTGAAAAAGCCGGCAATCGCATCCACGGAACTACCCACCGAAAGCCGCTGGAGCTGTTTGCCGAAAGCGAAAAGCATTTTTTAAAGCCGCTGCCAGACGTTCCAGTGGAACTGGCCGTTTGGACCCGGGTCAAGCTGCACGGCAACTGCCACGTGCAGTTTGAAAAGGCCTACTACTCGGCTCCTTTCCGTCTTGTGCACCAGGAACTGTTTTTAAGGGTCACCGACACGACCGTGAAGCTGTATCGGGACATCAAGCTTGTGGCCACCCACCCGCGGCTCAAACGGGCCGGTCAGCGCTCGACAGTTGACGAGCACCTGCCGCCGGAGGCCCTTGCTTACAAGATGCAGGACCCGCAGTGGTGTCTGAAGCAGGCAGAGGCGATCGGCCCGGACTGTCATCGTTTTATCCGCCGGCTGTTTGCCCACAAGGTGCTTGACAACCTGCGCGCCGCCCAGGGCGTAATCCGGCTGGGTAAAAAATACGGAGTCGACCGGCTGGAGGCTGCCTGCAGACGCGCGCTTCACTTTGAAAACATCAAATACAGGACAGTTAAAAGCATCCTGCATCAGGGGCTGGACCAGACGCCGTTTTACGAGCAGCCCAATGTGATCCCGCTGGCGTCGGCATACACGGGCAACGGCCGTTTTCTTCGCAGCCGGGTGTGCCGGGAAAGGAGGCCGTCATGAATCCGATGCCGGATCTGACCCCCATGCTCAAGCAGCTTCGCCTGTCGGGGATCCTTGACTCGATCGAGTCGCGAAACCGCCAGGCCATCGAAAACAAGATGTCCTACATGGACTTTTTGGCGACCATCATCACCGACGAAATTGCCCGCCGCAACCAGAAGAAATTGGCCTCCGCTCTGAGGCGAGCAAACTTCCGCAACCAAAAGACGCTGGAGGAATTTGACTTTTCTTTCAATCCGAAGATCAACCGAGCGCTGGTCATGGATCTGGCCTCGTGCCGGTTTATGTCCGACCGGGTGTGTGTTTTTATCATCGGCCCTTGCGGAACCGGCAAAAGCCATCTGGCCCAAGCCCTTGGCCACAGCGCCATCCGAAACGGGCACAGCGTCCTGTTTACTTCCGCCTCCAAGATGCTTTCTCAGCTAAATGCCGCCCGTGCCATCAACGGGTACGACCGCTATTTTGCAAAGATCGCCGGGGTCGATCTTTTGATCATCGACGATTTTGGCCTAAAACCCCTGAAGCCGGCCCAAGACGAAGACTTCCACGATGTCATCTCCGAGCGCTACGAGCGCAAAAGTACAATCGTGACATCGAACTTAGACCTGCCGGAATGGACCGACGCCTTTCCAAACCGTATATTGGGGGAGGCTACCGTCGACCGGCTGCGTCACGGCGCCTACACCGTCGTGCTGGAGGGAAAGAGCTATCGCTCCCCTCGACCGGTCGCAAAATCATCGAAAATCACATGTCAAAAATCGCCGAAAAACGGCGGTTCGAAAGGGGGTGAAAAACAGTAGTTTGGAGCCGGTCCGAAAACCGCTTTTTGGGCATTTTGAAATGGCCCCATTACGGCGATCATGGGTGGCCCCATTAGGGTGGTCATTGACATTGGGCGTCCGAGTTCACGCTGTTGTTAGGCCTCGGACCACGACTCATAGTGATGTACCCAGCACTCGACAACGAATTTTTCCATTCCCGGCGGAATAACCGCTTGGTTCCAATGTTCACCAGCGAATGATTTTAATGCTGCCTCATTTTCCCATTTGGAAATCATCGCGTATTCGTCAGGTGCCCATTTGGTTGGCTTATGAATTGAAACAGTAAGGAAACCATGGGCCTCGTTCACAACATGAACTGAAACCGAGGAAAACTTCTCTTCAAACTCCTGTCTGAGCTCAGGGACAATACGAACTCGGAATATTCTGTTGATTGCCATCGTGACACCTATGTCTTGTTTGGGCCTCTCACGGTAGGAACGCCGGTTACCCGGCGCCCCCCGCACAGACCCGGACGTGCGGTTTTCCCGCATCCGGTTCCTCGGTTGTACTCGCTTTCGCGTAAGGCGCTCACACTATGCAAACACTCGATGCTGTCTTGTGACCATCACCATTTTCGGTTTTGCAATTCCCAATCGGTCTATGGCCTTTAGGAAAATCCGCCAGGTGAAGCTCTTTGGCTTTCCGCCTCGCCGGTTCAGCCATTTGAATGAGCATTCCACTGCCCATTTGTAAAAACGCCATAGAGACTGAAGATTGCCGGGGACATTGTAGTAGTTGAAATGTCCGCTAAGCGGCCGGTTCAGCGCTTCGATATAGGCGGCTCCCTTCAGATGACGGTTGCTCTTTATCCATTCCTTAGTGAACCATTGGTCCTCGAGTTCACTTTCCAACCAGAACCGGCTTCTGGAGCCTTTGGGGCTTCCCGAGTTCTCCGACGAATCTCTTCTTGCATGCCACGTCCTGAGGACTCCGGCGGACCTCCACATCCTCGCCAAAACGGATGTTTCTGTGTTGCCTTCGGTGTACGTTAAAACCCTCGGCGTCCGCGACGGCCATTTCGAAGCTGCACCAGCACTTCAGGGTGCGCGATCACCCCTGCGGCCTGCAAGATTCTCTGCCTACGATTAGCCCATCTTGTTCGCTGCTCAACCCGCAAGCAACTCCGCCATGGGTCCAAGGCTAGATACGGGTGGGTGGCTAACCCCTACAGAAAGCCATTGCTGACTTCCTCCCGGCAGGAACTTTCACCCTGCAAGATGCGCCAAGCTTTGCTCGGCGCGATAACGCCTTGGGTCAGGCGCGCATGGAGCAGTGCGGAATGTGTCGCCTGCACCCAGATGTGAGATGGTCATAAGACTTTGTAAACTTCTTTAATATCTACCTTGATTGTTCTTCTTGCCTATGCCTTTCCTTTCCTTTTTTACCGCCGAATTCAACGAACTCCCTCTTTTTGTATTTTTAATATACTGTTTAACGCTTTATTTAAAAAAGTTATCTTAAAATAAGAACCAATGCCAACAATGAGAATTGCAGCAAACCCTAATCTATAATCGAACCAAAAACAAAATAGTACTATGCTTGTAATTGAAAAACTGTTTAGATATCCTCGTTAAGTTATATTTTTCGAATCATTATTAAGGTCTATACGTCCATGCATAGTAGTAGACGGACTTTTAGTTTTTTGCCTTAATAAGATTGCATTTTGTTCTATTTTAAAATCAATAAATTTGATTCTATTCGCAGAAAATTTTCTTTTAATTATCGCTTTATTTAAAGGCCATTTAAAGCCTTCTGGCAGATTACAATGCTTTTTATATAATAATATTCCTCTATTGAATACAGATGGATGCCAAATCTCTAAAAGCTTCCTTTCTACAGCAGAAATAGCTATTATAATTAAAATCCCAAGAACGAACTGATAATTTTCCATTTTCTCTCTATTGTTAGTTCATCTTAATACTGTTTACATACGTTCCTATGACGTCCAACGGGAAGCTAACCGGCCGGGGGCGAAAAAGTACATCCGTTTAAAAACTCTGAAACTTTGATTGTTCATAGCCCTTTCAAAGCGGCTCTGCCCCCCGGTCCGAGTTCAGCGTTTTGTTGGGCAATACTTTTTTTATTACAACCATATAAATACAAATGAAGTATAATCCTTACTTTTGCTGTGCGGCGCGGCGCTATGCGTCCGCACCAGCGATATGTTGGGTAACAAAATTATGTTGACTTATCCATGGCCATGTTGTACTATATTTTGTACATGTACAGGAGGTGCGCCGTGGAAGCAATTACATATACGAACGCCAGGCAGAATCTTGCGAAAACCATGGAAAAGGTCTGCCAGGACCATTCACCGGTCATCATAACCCGGAAAAAGAACGACTCTGTGGTTATCATGTCGCTTGAGGACTATAAAGCCCTTGAAGAAACCGCTTATCTTTTGCGTTCTCCGAAAAATATGAGACGCTTGGTGGAATCCATCGCCCAGCTCGAAAATGAAGAAGGGACCGAAAGGGAGCTGATCGAGTGAAGCTCATTTTCTCCGATCATGCCTGGGACGATTACCTTTTTTGGCAAAAAACCGACAAGAAAATTCTCCGCCGGATCAACACCTTAATAAAAGAAACAAAGCGTAACCCGTTTGAGGGGCTCGGAAAACCAGAGCCGCTCAAACATGCGCTGTCGGGCTATTGGTCTCGCCGGATCAACGACGAACATCGTTTCGTTTATAAAGTTACTGGTGATTCGATTCATATCGCCCAGCTTCGATACCACTACTGATTTTCCCTGCCCGCCATTATACCCAACGCCGCCGGTCACAGGCGCAGCTTGTCTGCGTCCTGTGCACCGGCATGTTCTACGATCTCTTTTTAATTGATTTTGAAATATCCGCGCTGATAAATCCTATGGACTTTTTGTTTCCTTTGGCCTTTGGCGCTTCGATAAGTTGACGGATCTCACGAACAATCTCAATCAGAATCTCGTCATGATCGCTCATGCGATTCTCCAACTGAGCAACTTTTCGGGACAGCTTCTCATTTGTCAGGGCCATTTCGCGAAGGCGGACAAAAGCCCGAACTATGAAAACACTCATCTGAACAGCGCTTTTCGAATTCAGCACGTTTGCTGCCTGCAAGGCGCCGTGTTCGGTGAAGACCAAAGCGGCTTTACGCCTGCCGCCCCATCCGGAACTTGATGTCGCAATTTGCGACTTCAAGTTTTTGAACTCTTCCTGAGTTAACTGGAACATGAAATCTTCCGGGAATTTATCGATATTTCGTCTGGCTTGTTCGTTGAGACGCTTGGTTTCAACGCCATACAGCTTGGCAAGGTCTGAGTCCAATATGACCTTTTTCCCGCGAATGAACAGAATTGTTCTTGATATCTGTTCATCGTGCATAGGTGGCTTAGCCTTTTTGGGCATTCATTTGTTCCTATTGTTGTAGAACTAGTGAGTAGCGTGCGATTTTGCACGTTTATGGGTAAACGAGCATTTTTGCGCGTTTATTGAATAATTCGGCAAAAATACGGGCTGTTTCAGCATTGTTGATACCATTTCGGAAAAGTCAGGTGCACAGAATTCGGTGAAAACTGCCCTGAAAGTTGTGCAAAATCCATCTATATTTCGAATCTTCCTTACATAACCCATTGAATATTCGTGCTTTCAACCCTTGGCATGAAACATGCCGATGCATCTGGCACCCGATATTTTATACCGGGTAGCTATGACATAATATCACGCAAAAAAGCGCGGTTATCGGGATGAATGAGAATGCCAAACCCAAAAAGTTGCTCGATCAAGTCAGAGATGTCCTTAGGGTAAAACACTACGCCTACAGCACTGAGAAAACATATGTTTTCTGGATTCGAAGATATATTCTCTACCATGGTAAAAAGCATCCTGCGGATATGGGCACAAAACATATCCAGGAATTCCTGACACATCTGGCTGTGGAACGCAACGTTGCCGCCTCAACACAGAATCAAGAACTTATCGCATTGATATTTATGTATAAAAAAGGTTCTTGGTATTGAATTGACGGACCCCATCGATGCCGTCCGGGCACGCCGACCAAGCCGATTGCCGGTTGTTCTTTCAAAGCAAGAGGCGTTCAAGGTCATCGGCCTCATTTCCGGAGAGTACCAGCTGATCGTTATGCTGCTATACGGTAGCGGTCTCCGCCTGATGGAATGCCTGCGTCTTCGGGTGAAGGATATCGACTTTTCCATAAACCCGTCGGTTGCCACAGCTTCCGGCACAGCTTTGCGACGCATCTTCTTGCCGACGGATACGATATCCGAACCGTGCAAGAACTGCTGGGGCACAAAGACGTTTCCACCACGATGATCTACACCCACGTCCTGAATAAAGGCGGCCGTGCCGTTCGAAGCCCTATCGATTGAACTTCAATCTGTATGTTCTCAGAGGCTTGGAAAGGAAGCGTCGGACAGATTCGGTAGTCCTCGTAAAATCTGCCAGGTACAGCGAGGAATATTACCATCATTCTTACTGATTTTATGAGAAAAATTCACCACAAGATATGGCGGCCCAGGAAAGATCCGGCCAATGCATAATCAGGAGGAATTCTCGACCTGGAGGAATACTTCCCGGTCCGAATCGAACAGATCGGATAGCTGGGCCATGGAGGCCGGGGCGCCGTCTCGCGTCAGGGTCTTAAGGTCCTTTTCCGCCGCCTTCAGGAGGGCGGCCAGATCCCGGCCGGTGACGATCACCCCCCGGCGAAGAAAACCGGGACCCAACTCCCGGGCCACCATGTTGAAGAGCTTAATCGTCACGATGCCCTTGGCCGAGCCTGCCTTTTCTTGCGAATCCGCGTAGGAGATGCTCCCGCGCATGGCCGCCAGGGCTCCTCCCCGGCGCAGGGTGGCTCCCATCAGCCCGGGCATGGCGGCAGAGAGGCTCAGTACGTCCCCGTCGTCAACCTGTGCCGTCCCCACGTCGTCCACAGGCCGTCCGTTTAAGAAAATCGTTTGAATCCGGCCTTCCAGATACGCTTCATCGATGCCGAGCTGCCCGCACAGCAGCTCCCGAATACTCACCCCGGTTTCGACCGACGCTTTCACCCCGCGGCCGAACAGCGTCGAGCAGGGAAATGGCTCTTTTTTGGAACCCTGCACCTGCACCACGATTTCAGACATGTTCGATCGGTCCTTGGTTGGATTCATCAATTCTCCTTGTATGCTCTAACTGATTACCTTGCGGCCGGGGGCGCTTGCCTGAGGGTTCCGCTCTCATCCATGACGTCTTTGCGAAAGACCCGTGCCAACACCGCCGCCCGTTTGAAGTCTGCTGCACCGAAGGACAGAACCGCGTAAGAAATCTCGTTGCCGGGATCCGGTCCGTCTACCTGCACCTTGATCCCCATCTGGTCCAGGCGGGGGGCGGCAAGCGTGAGCGCAAGGTATCGCTCCGGCGCCAGAAGAACCCTTTCCAGATGCTGGAGAAAGTCCGAGGGCTCGTCGACGCGGGACCTGACCGAGTCGAGTTCCTGGTGGACTTCATCCAGGATCCGTCTCGCCGCGCCGTTTGACCGGCGGTCTTCAAAGCCGTCCATCAGCGCTCCGATGTCCTGCTGGCGGCTCTGCTGAAGGCGCCATTTTACCGCGAGAACCTCGCTTTGCTGCTCGAGCCGCCTTTCCTCTTTTTTCAGTGCGACCATCTCCTCCAGGGCGCAGGAAAGCAGATAATGAAATGCCCGGTCCCGAAGGTCCTGTTCCAGCTCCGGCAGGGATCCGTGCACCGAAGTGAACCGATGGCGGGAAAAGTTCACCGAAGTTCGAGGCACCTCGGTCTGGATCCGCTCTCCGCTGGCGACCCTTCGAAACACTTTCTTTTCCTCGGTTTTCATCGTCAACAGGGCGTAAGCCTGCTGCTCCCGGGTCCGGGAAAAGCAGCTCAGCAGCGCGGGGCAGGTTTCCAGCGCATTTCGAACTTCATCCGCGGTGGCGAAATAGGCGGTAACCAGAGGATCACGGCCCCAAAGACTCGGCCTGATGTCGAAGGAGCCCGGCATTTCTTCGGTCAGCCGGCAGCAGTGCTCGAGCGCATTTTTCACGGCCGGCACCAAACGATCTCGGTAGCCTCTGGCCATCCGGATGTTGGGTTCGGTGGCCGCGACCGCCTCTTCCACCCGCTTGCGGAGGATCCGTTGTTCGTTTCGGCGAGCCGCCTTTTCTTTCCGGCGCTCTTGAATTCTTTCAAGCCCTTCGGTTATCCACCGCATGGGATGCATGATTCACCGACCCGAAGCTCGTCCGGCACCGCCTGCACCCGGCCCTTGCTGCCGGACATGGACCCGCCGTCATATTGTTCCATGAAAAAACAATGCCACAGGAGGGGCGGTCGGAGCAAGCACAGGCTGAGGGCCCGGTCGACGGAAAAAAAGGGGGAGCACCCCGCAGGATGCTCCCCGATCGGTTTTCAACTTGTTTGAAGTCGTCGTCTCCGGCAGCGCCGGATCAAAAACAGGCCACATTTTCGTAAAATCGCGAAAGCGATTTTACTACCAGTTGAACACCTGGTCGAGTTCCTCGTCCTTGACCCCGAAGGTGACCTTGTGCGGCGGCAGGGCTTCCTTTTTGAAGTAGTCCGGCAGCCGGTCGTCCTGGGGAGTAAAGCCTGCAGCCTTGTTGAAATCCCGCTCGGCCTTGAGGATCTGTTTTCCCAGGCCGGTCACGTCGTCCGCCGTCAGGCTCTGGCCGGTAAACGCGCCGAGCATGTCGAGCAGGGCCTGGAAGGTGTCCTCCTGGTCCAGAATCGCAAAGGCGATAAACAGGCACATGCCGGTGGAGTCGATGGCCGCTGTGGCGATCTGAAGATTCCGGGAAAGCTCCACCTGCCCCTCGGGCTTGAGGGGGTTGACGCTGCCGCCGACATTGAGGAGGTTGGTGGCCACCGCATAGCCTGCGGTGTGGTCCGCCCCCATGGTGCTGGTGGCGTAGGTCACGCCGATCCCCTGAACGCCGCGCGGGTCGTAGGCCGGCATGGACTGGCGCTTGACCACCGGGACCCTTTCGACGCCGAGGACCTGGCCGGTGACCGCGGCGCCGTTGCCGAGCACCCTGCCCAGGGGGGTTCCTTTTCCGACCTCCTTGACCAGGTTGATGGCCGCTTGGGCATCGCCGAAGGCCGCGATACCGGCCTCCATGGCCACTCCGATGGTGGCGCCCATCTCGATGGTGTCGAGTCCGAAGTCGTCGTCGAGGCGGTCGAGCTGGGCGATGGCGTCCAGGTCGTCGATGCCGCAGTTGCCGCCGTGGGCCCACACCGTCTCATACTCGGGCTGCTTGGTCACAAAACCCCCGTCTTTGTCGTAGTAGGTCCCGGAGCAGCGAATCACGCACCCGCGGTGGCACCCGTGGGTGGCGCTGCCTTTACCGCCGCGCTGGTTCTCGGTCTCGGCCTGGGTCTCGCCGCTGATCTTGGAGCAGCCCTCGAAGTTGCCCCACATGAAGTTCCGGGTCGGGTAGGCGCCGGCTTCGTTGACGACGTTGGTCAGCACGTTCGTGCCATAGGTCGGAAGGCCTTCGCCGGTGACCGGATGCTTGCGCAGGCCCTGGACAAACCGGGTGTTGGCCTCCTTGAACTTGTCCACGTCGGCCGCCTGGCGGGGGGAGGTTCCGCTGTCGTCGATGACGATCGCCTTGATCCCCTTGGACCCCATCACGGCGCCCACCCCACCTCTTCCGGCATGCCGGGTGGGACGAAGCTCCATATCGGTGAAGGCCACCGAAGCCGCCGACAGCTTCATCTCCCCGGCCTGACCGATGGTGATGCAGCCGATCTTGTCGCCGTATTCGGCCTTCATTTTGTCCACGGTATCGTAGTTGCCCAGCATCTTTAAGCTGCCGTCGGCGGCGATCTTTACGCCGTCTTTGCTGATGAACACCTTGTACAGGGTGTCATCGGCTGGCTTGCCTTCCAGGACGATGGCGGCATAGCCGAGGCGGGCCAGCATCTGGCTGGGCTGTCCGCCAGAGTTGGCCTCCTTGATTCCTCCGGTCAGGGGGCTCTTGCAGCCGACGGAGATCCTTCCCGACATGGCTCCCAGGCTTCCGCTGAGCAGACCGGGGCAGATCACCAGTTTGTTTTCCGCGCTGAGCGGATGACAGGTGGGCGGAACTTCCTTTGAAATGAGCGTCGAGGTCAGGGCGCGGCCACCGAGGCCCGCGTATGCCCCGAGTCCTTCTTCGGTGGCCTGCGGTCCGCCTTCTGCCCCCGTGTTGATCCTCAGTATCTTGTCCATGGATGCCTCCTTTCCAGTTTCGGCATGTCTCTGCTCAGGGTTGGCTTTGCATTTTCACTTTCGATGATCATAGTATAGTCATAAGAAGGTATTCTCTGTGATGTCAAGGAATTCTCAAAATAACAGGCACTGGGCGATTTTGAGGAACCAATTGATTTCAAATATGAAATATGAGAAAAGCGCATAGCGCTTTTCATGAGCGCGGCAAAGCCGCGCAATTGCTTTCAGGGGCAGAACTATTCAAATTTGGCATCGGCCTGACCTGATCGATACAAAGGGACGAATATCAAATTGGATACAGGAGCAGAACAGCATGAAAATCGCCAGTTTCAATGTCAATGGGATTCGGGCCCGGATGCCGGTGCTCGTCCGCTGGCTGGATTCCGAAAAACCAGACATTGTCTGCCTGCAGGAAACCAAGGTGCAGGACGCGGATTTTCCCGTCTCGGTGTTGACCGAAGCAGGCTATCAATGCGCCTATCGGGGCCAGAAAAGCTACAACGGGGTCGCCATCCTGAGCCGGGTCGTACCCGAGCAGGTCCATGCCGGATTCGGCGACGAATTCGACACGGAGGCCCGACTGATCGCGGCGCGGGTCGAAGGCCTCTGGGTGGTCAACACCTATATTCCCCAAGGGCAGGATCCGGCCTCTGAAAAATTCCGATACAAGCTCGAATGGATCGCGCGGCTCGGCCGGTTCTTTTCCGAGGGCTTTCAACCAGGAGACCCGCTGGTCTGGGTGGGTGATTTCAACGTGGCGCCGACCCCGCTCGATGTGTATGATCCGCAGACGCTTCTGGGCAGCGTCTGCTATCATCCCGATGAGCACCGCGCCCTTTCGGCGGTCGAAAAATGGGGGTTCGTGGACGTTTACCGCCGGCATCGGCCGGAGGACCCCGCTTTTTCATTCTTCGACTACCGTGTTCCCAATGCGCTAAAGCGCGGCATCGGCTGGCGCATCGACCACATCTGGGCCACCGAACCGATGGCCGAAAAATCGACCGGCGCCTGGATCGACCTGGCGCCGCGGACTTGGGAAAAACCCTCGGACCACACGTTTATTGTGGCAGAGTTTAATTTGTAATGTATTTATATCGCAAACGAAAAGGAAACGAGACGCACTATTCGATCCGGGAGTCCTTCCGGGAGCAGGGCTGCTGGAAATCGCGGCACCTGTTTGACTTGGGCACGAATCCGGCCGCCTACATCGTCTATCCGGGAGGCTGCAGCTACTACTACGATGAGCGCATCGAAGAGGCTCTCGCCGAAAAGGGGACATCACCCGGCCCCGACGATCTGGACACGATTTTCTGGGATTTTCTCGATCCTGAAGTCAAGCGGGTCATCGAGGGCTTTCAGCGGCCGGCAAGCCGCCGGTGGCGTCTTTCACGGCCCGAGGACGCCCCTCCCCGCTCTGCGGTCCATTTCTTCGACAAGCGCAGGATTCATTTTCTGCGCTGCGGACAGATTGATCAGAGCCGGATCGGACGGGTGCCGCTGCGCTTTTTCAAGTCGGCCTGGCGTAAATCCCGCGATGAAATCGAGCAGATGTTCACTGAACAGGAGCGGATCTTGAAGGTCCACGAGCGGGCGACCTATGTCTATACGATCTTCAACCTCCAGCGGTTCTTTTCCAGCCCCTTTGCCAAGCAGAACCCGGGAGCCGCAGATCGCGACGCCCTGGACGGGTTTTTCATCGAGTCGGTCTGCGAACTGAATGATGACCGGCAGTTCTGGAAAGGGGAGCCGGAAGCAAACCGGCTTCGATCCGCGCTGGTCAAATACGTGGTCATGTATTTCGACGGCAGCTTTGACCGCCCCAGCCTGCTTCAGGATTACATCGAGGATTTCATCAACCGACGGCGGCAGTATATTCCCCCCGAAAAGGTGCGGCAGCGGATGCAGGAAGCCGGAGAACTGTTCGGGGTGAGCGCTGCCGACTTAAAAAAGATGGACCGAAGGGACCTGACACGACTCTATCGGAAGCTGGCCCTCCGACATCACCCGGACCAGGGAGGAAATCAGGAAGCGTTCGTGAGGTTGACGGAGACGTACCAGATACTCTTAAAAGCCAAAAAGCCGGGAAAATAGCCCCCGGCTTTTTGGCTTTTAAGAGTTTGTCAGGCATAGATTTATAAACGAAAACCGCTTTTGCAAAAGACGGAGAGCAAATCCCGGCCCGCCAGCATTTCAACGGATCGAACAACATCATGAAGCGATAGGTTTTCGTTTATCCGTTCTTCCGCTCAAACGCCTTCATGAAATCGACCAGCGCCTCGACGCCTTCTTTGGGCATCGGGTTGTAGATCGAGGCCCGGCAGCCGCCCACCGAGCGATGCCCCTTCAGGCCGCCGAGGTCGTTTTCCAGGGCTTCGGCCACGAACTTCTTTTCCAGCGCCTCGCTGGGCAGCCGGAAGGTCACGTTCATCATGGAACGGCTGTCGATATCGGCGGTCCCCCGGTAAAATTCGGAACCGTCGATGAACCCATACAGCGTTTCGGCCTTTTCCCGGTTGGCGGCCTCCATTTTGTCAAGACCGCCGACGGTCTCCTCCAGCCACTTGAGCACGAGCTGCACCGTATAGATGGCAAAGCACGGCGGGGTGTTGTACAGGGAATTCTTGGCGGCATAGGTGGTGTATTTGAGCATCGACGGCAGATCGTCGGGCACCTTGGCAAGCATGTCGTCGCGGATAATGGCCAGGCAAACCCCTGCCGGTCCGATGTTCTTCTGGGCACCGGCATAGATCAGGCCGAAGCCGGAGGCATCGAACCGTCGGCTCAAAATGTCCGAGGACATGTCCGCCACCAGGGGTGCGCCGCCGGTATCGGGAAATTTCGCCCACTGGGTTCCCTTGATGGTGTTGTTGGAGGTGATGTGGACGAATGCCGCATCCGGCCGGTATTCGATTCCTTTGGGAATATAGGCGAAATCGCGGTCTTCGGAGGAGGCGGCCACTCGGACCGACTTTCCCAAAACCTGCGCCTCCTTGATGGCCTTGGTCGACCAAGTGCCGGTGTTGACGTAGTCGGCCGTGTCGCCGGCGGCCAGAAAATTCATCGGAATCAGGGCAAACTGCAGGCTGGCGCCGCCCTGCATGAAGAGCACCTTGAACCGGTCGTCCAGATCGAGCAGACGCCGAATACGGGCGACTGCGTCGTTAATCACCTCCTCGAAGGCCGGAGAGCGGTGGCTCACCTCCGTGATCGACATCCCCGTGCCGGCAAAGTTCAGAAAATTCTCCTGGATTTCCTCGAGCACCGGAAGCGGCAGCGCGGCCGGCCCCGGGTTGAAATTGAAGATGCGATGGTCCTTCATCGGGCGTCCTCCTCCTCTTTGCTGATCAGCAGGTCAATGAAATCGATCCCGGAACCACTTGCCGCCCCGGGGCAAACTCGGCGTGTAAAACGGTTATCTGCACAAATCGTCCCTTCCTTGTCAAACCCTATTTTGTGGGGATGGTCACCCCACGATCCCGTTCCGGAGGTCCGGCACCACCCGGTGGAATGAAAACAGCCGGAAAGAAGGCCGATTTCCGCGACGCGACCTGCCGGCTTGACAATACCGCCGACGATCTTTATCAAAGCTCATGTGAAACTTCACCATTGATCAAATTCCGTTCGTGAACGGAACGGCAGTTCTGGCATCGACATTTTTTCCTCACCTTTACCCCCCGGGGTCGGCGCCGGGGCTGAGCAGAAAGCAGGACCAATGAAGATTTACGACTACCCGTCTGAGGCGGCGGAAAAAAAGCTGGCATCGATCGTGGACCGCGCTCTGGCCTTCCGAAAAAAAGACCAGCAGGCGGTTTCCCGGATCCTGGAGGATGTCAGGCAGCATGGAGACGATGCCCTGGTCCGCTACACCCGGCAGTTCGACGCGCCTGAAATGTCCGTCGACCGGCTCCTGGTCTCTGAAAGGGAGATCAAAGAAGCGGTTAAAGCCGTGGATCGGTCCTTTACGAGGGCACTGAACCGGGCCGCCGCCCAGATCGAGTCGTTTCACCGGCGCCAGCTCCCCCAGTCCTGGATCACCACGGACCGGCCAGGCACCCTGCTGGGGCAGATGGTCCACCCGGTCAGACGGGCCGGAGTCTACGTGCCCGGCGCAAGAGGCGGAAAGACGCCCCTGGTATCGTCGGTGCTCATGGGGGCGATCCCGGCAAAGATCGCCGGCGTCGAAGAAATCGTGATGGCGACGCCCCCCATGGAAGACGGAGCGGTCAATGCGCATCTGCTGGCCGCGGCCGCAAAGGTCGGCGTCGACAAGGTCTTCAAGGTCGGCAGCGCCTGGGCCGTAGGCGCCATGGCCTACGGAACCGAGTCGATTCCGAAGGTGGACGTGATCGTGGGACCGGGCAACATCTACGTGACCCTGGCCAAGAAACTCGTGGCCGGGACCGTGGGCATCGACATGATCGCCGGTCCCAGCGAGATCCTGGTCATCGCAGACGACACGGCCGATCCCCGATATGCCGCAGCGGACCTGCTTTCCCAGGCCGAGCACGACCCCCTGTCTTCGGCCATTTTGATCACCCCCTCCCGGCCGCTGGCCGAGGCGGTGGTCGCCCGATTAAAGGACCAGATCGAATCGCTTGACCGAAAAGAGATCGCCGCAGAATCGATCAAGCGCTTCGGCGCGGTGCTGGTGGTATCCGACCTGGGGGCCGCAGTGAAACTGGCCAACCGGATCGCCCCGGAGCACCTGGAGCTGCAGGTGGAAAGCCCCTTTGACCTGATGCCGGATATCCGCAACGCCGGCGCCGTCTTTCTCGGCAGCTACACGCCCGAACCGATCGGAGACTACATCGCCGGCCCTAACCACGTCCTGCCCACAGCCGGCACGGCACGATTCGCTTCGGCCCTCTCCGTGGACCACTTCATCAAAAAAACAAGCGTTCTCCGGTACTCCGAGGAGGCCTTCCGACGTGAGGCAACCGACGCCGCCCGACTGGCAGACGTCGAGGGTTTGGGGGCCCATGCCCGGTCGATTCGGGTGAGGCTGGGGAAGTAGTTGAATGGTCGATTTGACAATTTGACAATTCAACGATTCGACCATTCGACTATTCGACCGGTCCTATTGCGGCCGGCGCTGTTGCAGGGTGAGTCGCAGCAGGCGTGCCATGCCCCGGATCACCCCCCGGGAGACTTGCGGGCTTTTTTGCACCAGTTCATCGAAGGTCTCCGGAGCAATTTCCAGCAGCAGTGAATCTTTTTCAGCCACCGCCGTCTCACCCCGGGGTTCTTTCAGTAGGTAGGCGATCTCGCCGAGCATCTGTCCCGGCTGCACTTCTCCGATGCGCTCGGGGCCGCCTTCTCCCTCCAGGTAGATCCCGATTTCTCCGCTGAAGAGAAGAAAGATCTCGGTTCCCTGCTCCCCTGCGGAAAACAACCTGCTTCCCGCCTCGACGCGCTGGAGTCGATCGCCGAAAAAGCGCTCCGGATGCGCGAGAAGCTGACGGTCGAGCCAGCCTTTTTTCTTCGCTTCCGGGTCTGCGAACATCCGGTAGAGCCGTTCGATCAGAATCTGGTCGAGCTTTTCCAGGACGTAGACGAACTGGGCAAAGAAGAAAAACACGACAAAGGACAGATGAATCCAGATGATCAGCAAAATCACGGATCCGGTGACGCCGTATATCATGCTGTAGCGGGCCACCCCGGCAAATCGGGCAAACAGCTCGTGGGAAAGAAGAACCACAGCCGCGCAGATCAGGGCTCCCAACATGCTGTTGAAGCTGCCGGGGCGCCGGGGAGGCACGAATCGATAGGACATAAAAACCATAACCACCGCCATGGCCCCGGGAACCAGCCGCTGCAGATACGGCATCAGCGGTTCGGCGATCTGGCGAATCAACGGCTGATCGGCCATCATCTCCAAGATGAACTGCACCGCAACGCTGACAAGGGTTCCCACCAGCAGCGCACAGACCAGCAAAAACAGCACCCCCAGAGACAGCAGCTGTATTCCGAAAGAAGACCGGCTTCTTTTAAGGCCAAAAATGGTGCGCAGGCCGCGGTGCACGGCGAGCACCGCCCGCCGGCTCGCCCAGATTAGCGTGAGGGCTCCCAGAAGGCCGATGGCCGCGGTCCGGCCGCTGAGCAGGCCGATCCGCACCAGAAAATCCCGATCGAGGTTTTCGCTGACGGACCGCAGAAACTCGAACACCTGCACGGAGATTTCCGGATAGGCCGACAGATAGCGATCCAGGCCGATGATCAGCAGCAGAAAAAACGGCGGGACGGAAAGCAGCAGAAACAGGGCCGAGGCGGCGGCATGGTTGATCAGTTCGTTTTCATCGAACATCGATGCACTGATCATCAGCTTTTGCATCATCGCCCGAACCCGCCACATAAGGCCGTGGGGGCTCTCTTGGCTTTCGGCCGGAAACGGTTGCCGGTCCTTTGTCTTTTCCGGGGCTGGGTTCAATTCACCGGTCCTCCGGCCGCCGCCTTGATTTTAGACACTGCGGCCCAGGAAAAAGCGGGCCAGCAAGGCAGCACCGCGTTATTCGTATAAAGCGGGTCCCGCTCCAGGTCGTAGCGGGAGCAGCGCTGCGCCTCCGGCCAAAGATCGGTTCCCGGAATCGGAGAATAGTATGCCGGAATGGGGCGTACCCCTGCCTGTCTGACCGCCTCGACGGCGACGAGCACCGCCTCCAGACTCTGGCCGGGAAGCCCCGCCAGCAGATAAACCCCGATGCTGTCGGCAGAGAAGCCCACTCGCCGCAGCGATGCGGTGGCCTTTTGGAATTCGGCTTCGCTAGTCTTCTGATCCATTCGACGCTGCCCCCGGCCGGCGGTCTCGAGCCCCAGCCGGAGGGTCGCAAAACCGGCCCGGTGCATGAGCCGGGCCACCGGTTCGGTAACGGCACGGACATGAAGGGCATTGGGGGTATGAAATCGAACCGGGAGCCCGGCTTCGGCCAGCGCCGTCAACAGCGGAATGGCGTGGATTTCGGCCTCCAGCAGCAGGGCGTCGTCGTAGAAGATGAAGTCGATTACCTGAAAATCTTGATGCCATCGGCGGATTTCTTCCACCACCGATTCAACCGACCGGCGCAGCCGGCGTTTTTCCAGCAGAAAGGAGGCGCAGTAGGGGCAGCGGTAAGGGCAGCCCCGGGTGGTGAGCAGCGGCACATATCCGATGGTCCGCTGCAGATCCAGCGCCGGCGGCGGCAGACCGTCCAGATCTTCCAGGACAGGGTCTGGCGGAACCGGCCAGCCGGTCATTTCCCCGGCGACCTGGGCGATCGTTCCCTCTCCGGGTCCGGGCACAACACGGTCCGCCCCCACGGCACGGCATGCATGTTCGGAGCAGAGCGTGGCGTACACCCCGCCCAACAGGATCGGAATGTCCGGATAGCGCCGGCGCAGCACCGACATCGTTTCTTGAACCCCGGGATACCAGTAGGTCATCATCGAACCGAGCAGAATGAGGTCCGGCCGGGGAGCGGCGGCAAGGTCCTTTTCGAGCCAGCCGGGAAGTATACCGTACCGGCTGTATCGCCGGGGCACGTCGGAAAACACCGCCGGCGTGGGCAGCCGCGTCTTGTGATACGGTCCCCGTCCGCACCGGTCGGTCGGATTCTGGGCGGGCGCTTCAGGATGGAACCGGTCCAGGCAGTCGATGTAAGTCACCAAAAACCCCTGGCGGCGAAGGACCGCAGCCAAGGTCAGCAAACCCAAGGGCTTTGCCCAGAAGTCGTAAGCGGCAAAGTCGTGGATCCATGGATTGACCAGGAGAATGTGGGGGGCGTCGGGGGGCATGAGTCAGTTTGCCGGTTTAGCCAGTTGCCAGTTTCGCCAGTTCCCGGTTAGCGGTGCCGACGTTCTATCCGTCGGATCCGACCGATCCGTCAAATCGATCCTCATCGTGAAGGCGTGAGCCCTCCTCCTGACTGGGAAACTGGCGTAACTGGCTCAACTGGCAAACTTTCTTCAGTCATCTTCGTCCATCGAAAAGTACTGCATCGACGTCTTTTTCAGCTCCCGGACGCTGAACAACAGCGTGTAGGTTTCAAGCCCGGCCGCCTCGGCCATCGACCGGGCCGTCTGCCGGCAGCTTTCTTCGTCTGCGGCATGGATCATGGTATACAGGTTGTACGGCCACTGATCGGTGGGAGATCGGCGGTAGCAGTGGGACACCGCCCGGAAGGAAGCCATTTTGCTGCCGACCTCTTCGATGCGGTCTTCATCCACCTGCCAGGCGGCCATGGCATTGGCGCCGTAGCCGGATTTCTGGTGCCGGAGCGTGGCGCCGAAGCGCCGGATCACTCCCCGGTCGCACAAGGCCTGAAGCTCTTTTAAGAGACGCTCTTCAGATACCCCCAGCTCTGCTGCGATCTTTGCATAAGGGGCCGGCACCAGGGGGATATCCTGCTGCACCGATGCGATGATTTTTTGCTGAAGCTCGGTCAGGTCCATGGGTAAATCCGCTGCGCGTATTTCCATGCGGCGGCTGCGCCGCCGGAAAAAAGAAAAAAAGCCGAATGCCAGTATAGCCGATATTGGCCGGCACCGAAACCGAAACGTACCGACGTCCGGCGCCGAACCATGCCCTCCTTTATTTTTCGACCGTCCCGCCGCAGGCGGGACCTTACAAAAGCGCGGAGC
>Ga0272443_10003291_pt1 | contig 19195 bp, 11 predicted proteins | sample SSMAcet12_FD_193581 | JGI IMG/M metagenome (GOLD analysis project Ga0272443, IMG submission 193581) | Marine sediment archaeal communities from Little Sippewissett salt marsh, Falmouth, MA, United States - SSM-Acet-12 | ecosystem: Environmental > Aquatic > Marine > Wetlands > Sediment ... | reverse complement strand
ATAAAGATAGGACAAATGGATATATATACCTTCCAATATACTGCTCTACTTTTGGACCGACTATTAGAAAAGTAAAGCCAAAAAGCAACATACCTTCAAGTGAAGTTGTTGAAAAAGGAAAGGAAACTAACCTCCAAAGTTCCCAATGCTTAAGAACTGCTTCAGGATTCAAAGCAAGAAATTTTGATAGCAGACCATCAAATAGATAGTTTAGAATATATACCAGCCCCCCAAGGAATAATACCCTATGTGAAATTTTGTCTATATATATGCTTTTTGCCATAACTTCTTTTTAGTACATATCTCTTTTATATGTATAGACACTTAAAGTCGAAAAATGTTTATAAATTATTTCAAATTATCTATCAATTCATCAACTTTTTTAATATCAACATTCTCATAATAATCTTCATTTATGGCAATCATCGGAGCGCCACCGCAAGCACCCATACACTCTACTTCTTCGAGAGAATATTTACCGTCGGAAGTAGTCTCCATGTGGTTTATTCCTAGTTTTTCGCTAACGTGTTTGAAAATAGCATCTCCTTCACCGAGCATACAAGATACATTAGTACAAACTTGAATATGAAATTTACCCATTGGCTTCTTGAAGTACATGGTATAAAAGCTGGCAACTCCATGAACATGAGAATAGGATAGATCGAGCAAATCGGCTACATATCCCTTTACGTCATCGGAAATCCATCCCCATTTTTTCTGTGACATCCACAAAAGAGGCATTACTGCTGCCTTGCTTTCAGGATAATGCGATTTAATCTCTTCTACTCTTTGCAATTCTTCAGTGGAAAAACTAATCCCCATAATCTCTTACCTGATTATCTTTTCAAATTTCTTTTAAAAAACTTTACAAATTAAATAATTTTGCAACAAGAAAAAAATCAATAGTTCTATTTTTTCAGACGGCTAACAAACATTCGGATTGATAGCCAATGCTTTAAAGTAATCAGCAATTTGTGAATAGCAGAAACTCTGATCTTTTTTTTATATACATTAAAATCATTCAGCTCAATTTTTTCAAGCAATCTATAATAAATTGCATCCATTATTTCGGCTGCATAATTTGTAATTCTTTCGTCTGGATGCAAAGATTTCCTGGCTTTGTGGAAATATTCCCTAACTCTTAGAGCTTGGTATCGCATCATTTCTACAAAATTATCATTATATCTCTCATCAATTATGTCTTGCTCAGTAAGCCCAAACTTAGTAAGGTCTTCTTTAGGTAAATAGATATAACCTCTTTCTTTATCTACCTTTACATCTCTTAAAATATTGGTGAGCTGTAGAGCATAACCAAGATTTATTGCATAATCCTTAGTTGCTTCGTATTTGTGACCAAAAATTTCAATAGATATAAGCCCCACCACACTGGCTACGCTATAGCAGTATTCCTTTAATTCATTAAATGTCTCATATCTATTTTGGAAAAGATCACGCTTGCAGCCATCAATTAGCGTTAGGAAATATTGCTTTGGAATACTGAATCTCCGAATGATAACTTCAAATGGCTTAAGTATATGGCTGTTGATTTTGCCATCATAGATTTTCTCTACAACATCTTCCCACAACATCAGACGTTGGAGTTTCATTGCTATATCTTCATCAGTATTTGTTGGAGTACTATCCACTATATCATCAATATAGCTACAAAAAGCATATACTGAACTTATTGCACTTCTCTCATCTTTAGGAAGAAATGAAAATGAATAAGCAAAATTAGATTTCTCGACTAAAGGTGGTTCGACCTTCTCGAAATTGGCTAATTCATATTGACTTAATGATTTCATAAGATCATTGCATTTATCATAATTTTAATTATATCAAATTTCGATAGCTTAGGCCTTTGGTTAAATAATTTTACTCCCAATGCTTTCGCTTTCCTTAAAATACACTCACCGCCATTAATTGTTGCAGCTATTTCTAATTTCAATCTATATGGTTTTAAATTATTTATTATTGGTTTCCCATCATTAAATAATTGCTCAGTTTTGCCAAATAATTCTAATAATAATTGCTCTTTATTGCTATCTTTCGATAGTGCAAATATTTCTTCAACTTCTAAATCGTATTCTGACAAAACAGATTTGGGAATATACACACGATTTTTCTTCAAATCAAGTGAAATATCCTGCCAAAAATTAACTAACTGCAATGCAGTGCAAATATTATTAGAATAATGAGCAGTTTCTCTGTTGTAAATATTAAATATCCTCAGTATCAACTCGCCTACAGGATTAGCCGAAAAGTTGCAATAATACAATAAATCATTATAAGTATCTGGTTGATTAAAATCAGAATCCATACTAAAAGCTCTTATTAGATTTTCATAAGGCAGAATAGGAATCTCCAGTATTTCATTCATATCTTTAATTGCTATAAAAATAGGATTTGTGGTTGCTGTATTGCTAATTAGCAATTCGTTGTATTTCTCAAGTAAATTAAGTTTCGTGCTGGTATCAGCTGATAGCTCATCTGCTATATCATCGGCAATGCGTGCGAAAGCATAAACCGCATAAACGTACTTTCTCTGTTTCTTGGGAATGAATAGCGAACCGACAGGGAAATTCTCATAATGCCCCAGAGCAATACTCTCGCAAAAAGCATAAGCATTCTCAAGTGATGATATTGAATACACTCCGCCATCTTTCAGAGTAAAATTATGTAACTTGTCTTGTGTCAGTTTCATTATCTGATAATTCCATATATTTTCTATGATAGGACGATAAAGGGGAGTGATAAGTATAATATACCAACTATTTGCAAGAATTAGAAAAAGACTTAATAATATATCTATAGCCAAGTTATTATTAGATCCAACAACCGTAACATAAAGTATGTATTGTAGTGATGGGTTAGTAGTATATCCATAACCAAACGGTAACTTTGCTATAGTTACGAATCAATACCAGCACTTGAATGGGGTGTGTTAGCCATTTATATATTTCAGACATTCTTGATATTTTGAGTTACTACACCCCAAATAATAAAACTATCGCTTTCAGATATTTCTAAGCTCTCATATTTCTCATTTTCTGGTAGAAGTAGTGTCTTTTCCCCATTATCAAATAATCTCTTTATGGTTAACTTTTCATTCAACTCGGCAATTACAATATTTCCGCTTACTGGCTTTATTGACTTATCTGCTATCACCATATCACCTGATGTAATTCCAGCATTTATCATAGAATCGCCCCTAACTCTCATTATAAAAGAGCAGTCAGTGTTTATTCTAAGAAATTGATTTACATCAACATCATTGTTTCTATTTATTTCCTGATTAGCAACAGAACTTATTTTGTTTTTTTGCGTAACTTCATTTATATACATGAATAATATTTTGTATATTGAACATCGAGTAACAGAAGTGATTTATCATTTTTTATGCCAAAAACGCATAGTTATATTAATTCATTAATAATCAAAAGGATAGGTAAGATGAACAGACAAATTCTCATGGCATTTTTCTTAATAATTATGATTCTTTCTTTGATCTCATGCTCAGATAAACAAGAACAGAAAGAAACAACAAAGGACACTATGATTGAATTTAAGACTAGGCAGATAGACCTCGATCCATATTTCAAAGGATTTCCATATAGCGGTTTTACTCCGATGATTGAAGCTGGCAAGCTATATTATTACCACAATTCTGATTCAGGCAATTTCTTGATGGTAACGAACCTGGCAGATGGCATCACATTGGATAAGGGTTCTAAAGTAATTGATGAAGATTTTTCTAAACGAAATACTTGGGGTTTTCGCTTTCGAGAAGATGATAATAGTTTATACTGGCTTGGCGATGAGCGAAATGATGAAGTGATGAATCTTTTCAAACTCAATCTTCAATCAGAAATAATTGAGAAACTAACAGATGTGGAGTACTCTTTTGGTTGGAATTTCGATAATGATAAGAAAAAAATAGCTCATATAGTCCGTCTTGGAGTATCAGAAAATCGGCTCGGAGAGATCAGAGTAATTGATATTGAGTCTGGTAAAACAAATAAAATATTACAGGATATCCCAGAGTTACGCTTTTCATGGACAAGCCCAAGCTGGAAGCCAGACGGCACTGGATTCATTGTTGTAGCTAATAAAAATGCTCGTCGTAAGTTTGCCAATCTCTTACACGTAGATATTGAGAAGAAAACTATGAAACTTTTAACGGATACAACAGTAGAACGAAATGATGTTGGTGCTTTGAGTCAATGGATTAACGATGATGAATTTGTTTATACGTCTAACGAAGATGGTTATAATAACCTATACATTTATGATTTGAAAGCTAAGAAGAAACGTCAGATTACAAGATTTGAGAATGATCTCGATGGTGTTAAGATTGTAGAAATTGATGGTAAAAAGATGATATTTGCTCTGCTTAATACTCCTGTTATAAATAAGATGTACTTATTCGATCCTGAAAAATTTGAACCAATGATTGAGTTCGATTCTGATCTAAATTATAGTATTCTTGATGCTCATGAAAACAGAGTAATCGTAAGCGGCACGGACAATGTAACTCCATTCCGAATGTCAGAGATAACTATTTCAGACAATAAATTTAATTTTAAGACTATCCTCGAAACACCAAAAGAGCTTCTTAAAAAAATTGTTCACGCAAAAGTAGAAAAGGTAGAATATCCTACATTTGACATTGACGAAAAAACTGGTAAGCAAAGAATGCTACATGGTTACTTATTCACTCCTGAGAATCCACTTCCAAAAGATGAGCAAATTGCTCTGATCCATTCATATTATGGTGGTGGCAATTATTACTTAAGCCGCAGTCATATCATGGGAGAAGCTGGTGTTTATGTATTCAGCCCATCACCACGTGGTAGCTCAGGGTTTGGCAAAGATTTCGAGGCACTGAACGACAAAGACCTTGGTGGCAATGAGATAATTGATATAATCTATGCAGGTAAATATATCTCTGAAAAACTTGGCATACCTCCTCAAAGGATTGGTGTTTTTGGTGGAAGTCATGGTGGTTATGCTGTTATGCGATTGCTTACATTCCCTGGTGAGATTAATGGCTATAAAGCAAGTTTCGATTGGGGATTTGGTTTGAGCCATGCGGGATTTTCTGACATCATTTCTTTCTATGAATTTTGCAATATACCCGACTGGGTGATACTCGAAGCTGGTGATCCAGCAACAGAAGCCGACAAGTTAAATGACCGCTCTCCTATATATCATGCCGATAAAATGAAAGGGAAACTCCTATTAACTCATGGAGAAAACGATAGCCGTGTTCCAATAGAAGGCAGCAAACGTTTTGCGGATAGTTTGAAAAAATATGGCAAAGATGTGAAATTTGTTATGTTTGAAGGACAAGGACATTCCAACAAAGGATTGCAAAATAATTTAAAATTTTATAAGACATGGTTCGACTTTCTTGAAGATATTAAATAAATTTATGTTCAATTAAAGTATTAATTAGTTATGAAGAAATTTTATTCTATTGCATTGCTGTTTATTATAATAGCAGCAACGGCTTTTGCACAAAAGCCAAGAACAGAGACAAAGCTTCTCCGATTTCCTGATATTCATTACGATCAAATTGTTTTCGTCTATGCAGGGGATATTTATACTGTTTCATCAAATGGTGGAACTGCCAGACAGATTACTACTTCCAAAGGAGAAGAATTATTCCCTAAGATTTCACCTGACGGTAGGTGGATTGCTTTCTCAGCAGAATACACAGGCAACAGGCAGGTTTATATAATGCCCGCAGAAGGTGGCGCACCGAAACAACTTACATACTACAACCCAGTAGGGAATATGCCTCCACGTGGTGGATACGATTATCAGATTCTCGGCTGGACTCCTGACAGTAAGAACGTATTATTCTTAGCGAACAGAACCCCTTGGGGAGAGCGAATGAGCAAATACTACACAATCAGTATTGATGGTGGTTTAGAGAAAGAGCTTCCTCCTCCGCATGGTGGAACTGGCGAGTTTTCTCCAGATGGTAAATCTTTGGTTTTCACACCAATTGATAGAGAGTGGAGAACATGGAAACGCCACCGCGGTGGTCGCGCTCAAGACGTTTGGGTTTATGAACTCGAAAAGAATAACTCATATCAGATTACTACTGATAAAATGACGGATAATATGCCAATGTGGATAGGCGATAAATTATACTTTACTTCAGACCGCAATTACTTTTTGAACATCTGGTCTTACGATCTTGTTACCAAGCGTGAAGAGAAAATAACAATGCACGCTGAATATGATGTATTATGGCCCAGCAGCGGACCCGATGGAAAAATTATCTACCAAAACGGCGGTATGCTATTCGTGCTTGATGTTAATAGTAAAAAATATACTCAAGTGCCTATCCTAATTCAGGATGATGGTAGCAAGACAATGCCATATTTCAAAAACGTTAAAGATAATATTCAATCCTTCGATATATCTCCCTGTGGCAATAGGGTGCTATTCGATGCTCGTGGTGATATATTTTCTGTACCAGCTAAAAATGGACAGACGAGAAATCTCACCAATACATCTAAATCCCGTGAGATATACCCAACTTTCTCGCCTAATGGTAAGTGGATAGCATATTATAGCGATGAAATCGGAGAGTATAATATATTTATTAGGCCACCAAAAGGCAGAGACAATTCAAAAAAAGTAAGCCCATTTATGAAAACGTGGCTTTTCCCGCCAGTTTGGTCTCCTGATAGTAAAAAAATATTATTTGCAGATAAAGAGCAAACACTGAATTTTCTTGATGTTGAGTCAGAGAAGATACACACAATTGATTCCGTGAAGTATGGAGAGTTCGAAACTTATAGCTGGTCGCCAGATAACCGCTGGATACTTTATTCTAAAGCCGCTCAGAACTATCAGAATCAAATATATGTCTATTCTATTGATGACAAAAAGGTTCATCATCTTGGTTCAGGGCTTTCAAATAATCATGAGCCAGTATTTACTAAAGATGGAAAATATATAGTCTTCTTCTCACTTAGGGACTTTAATCTTACATTCAGCGAATACGAATTCGATTATTTGTATAATAATGCTGTAAGCGTATACGTTGCCGCTCTTACAAATGATGTCGAACCATTTTTACCACCTAAGAGCGACGAAGTAGAAGTCGAATCTAATGACGACAAAAAAGACGAGAAGAAAGATGATCAAGACAAACAAGAATTTAGAGTTAGAATTGAACCAAATGGCTTCGAAAATAGAGTTTCTTCGCTGCCGCTTCCAACAGGTGGCTACCGTAATCTGCAAGCATCAGAGGGAGCAGTACTGTATATCCGTGATGGAGAATTATTTCGTTTTGATATAGCCGCTCAAAAGGAAGAGGGTGTACTCTCAGGAGTAGGTACTTATGTCTTATCTGGTGATGGTAAATCTATACTTGTAAGTAGCCGTGGAAAGTATTCTATTATTTCCAACCAACCTGGGCAGAAATTTGACTCTGGCGAGCTTGACCTATCGGACATGACCAAGAAGATTATCCCTCAGGATGAATGGCAACAAATATATTCTGACGCATGGAGATTAATGAGAGACTGGTTTTACGATCCTCTAATGCACGGTTACGACTGGGGACAGATAGGTCATAAATACAGATTATTACTTGAATATCTTAATAGCAGACAAGATTTGGACTTTCTGATAGGGGAGATGATAGGAGAAGTAAATGCCGGACATACTTATGTAAATATTGGAGATCAGCAAAGTATTGAGAGAATTAACAACGGTCTGCTTGGATGCAAGTTTGAGGATGTAGGCGAGAAATATTACAAGATTAGTAAGATATACAAAGGCGAAAACTGGCATGAAACTTTCCGCTCTCCACTCACCGAGCAGGGTGTTGACGTTAAAGAAGGTGATTATTTAATAAAAATCTGCTCAGATGAAATAACTACTAAGGATAATCCTTATAAATTCCTTGAAAACAAAGCGGATAAATATGTTAAAGTAACGGTAAATTCAAAGCCATCTCCAGATGGTGCAAGAGCTTATAAAGTAAAGACTATTGCCAGTGAACTGGAACTTTATTTTCTCGATTGGATTAAACATAACCGTGAGTACGTAGATAAAAAATCAAACGGTAGAATTGGCTATATCTGGTTGCCTAATACATTATTCGAAGGCAATAGAGAGCTACAGAAATGGTTCTTTCCACAAGCAAGAAATAAAGAAGCTATAATCTATGATGATAGGTTCAACGGTGGTGGATTCATTCCATCAATGATGATCGAGATGTTAGATCGCCAGACATTGAATTATTGGAAGAGGAAAGGATTAGAACCACAACCCGAACCATTATACGCTAATGATGGTCCGAAAGTATGCCTAATAAACGGTTATTCGAGTTCAGGCGGAGATGCTTTCCCATATTATTTCAAAACTCTTGGCCTTGGTAAAGTAATTGGAACCCGCACATGGGGTGGTTTAATAGGAATATCTGGCAATCCCGCCTTTGTTGATGGTGGTGCTTTGAATATACCAACATTCAGAGTTATGAGTACTGATGGTGAATGGATTATAGAGAACGAGGGTGTTTCACCAGATATTGAAGTAATAGACGCTCCTCATAAGATAGCTAATGGCATTGATCCAAGTTTGGATAAAGCCATTGAGGTACTACTTGAGGAACTAAAGAATAATCCTACAAAGAAAGTTGTTGTTCCACCAACTCCAGATGAATCATTGACACCAGAAAGGTAAAGCTGATAATTATTGAAATTATAATAAATACGGGCTGCTATTTTTTCAATAGCAGCCCTTTAATTAAGTAATGTATCATTTTGAAACATATAACTAATTATCAAATCGCTACATGTCTACTTCTATACCGAAAAAGAAATTCCTTTCAGCTCCGGGGAAGAAATACATACCCTCAGCACCAGAAGCATAGTTTGTATCAAATAAATTATTAATACTTGCCTGCAAGCGAATACTTTTAAGTGATAAAACATTTCTGAAAGTATAAGCTATATTCGCATCAAACACAGTATAAGGATCTAATACATTATCATCATAATAACCACTTCCATAGGAATCATTTCTAAGCATGTTGATTATTGCATCGTCGTTTAGAAGCATACTTCCAAAATTATCAGTGTAATACTTGCCTATATATTTACCTGAAATAGAGCAATATAGGTCAATCAAAGTGTAATCGAGCTGTATTCTTGCCATTTGATTAGGGAACCCTGCAATAGTATTGCCAGAGAGATCAATTTTAGTAACATCATAAGAAATAAACTCGTATTCGATTATTTCGTTCTGGCTAATAGTTGCATTTGCAGAAATATCGAACTTCCCATAAGTATTGTTACTAATTGTAATCCCACCCTGAATTTCCATACCATAATGTCGTGTCCTCGGAGCGTTGCCGTCAATTGGATTTCCGAAGACATCTATTTGGCCACTTTTTACCAGTTCGTCAAAATATTCCATCCAGTAAAGATTTAGATTAATGAAATAATTATCCTCGAATAAATTCCCTCCTATTTCAATATCAAGCATACTTTCTGGCTTGGCAATAGGATTATCGAAATCATAACGATATTCACCAGTATTTTCATCTAACTCGCCTTCAAACAAAGGGGCAGCACCGAAATATGTGTCGTCGGCTGCATAGAAATTCCTCATCCTCGGCTCACGTGAAGTATATGCCACCAAAGCAAAAATATTAGAATTCTTGCTTAAATAATAATTCGCCGCAAGCCGTGGATTGAAGAATATAAAATTAAGGTCAACAATATTGCCACCATTCCCTACAGTATCTCCAGCGGTATTTAAGTACCACATATATTTATTTCCTGCTTTGTCTTCATTCAATCGGAAGCTGTGGCTAACCAACTGAGCTTCAGCAGTAATTTTCAGGTCATCAGTTAAGAAGAAATTCTCTCTTGCAAAAATGTAAAAGATATCCCGCTCTCCACTATTGCTATAAAAACGATAATCCGGCTCGTAACCAGCCGGATAATACTCTGAATAAGGAACCTGCCCATAATGCAGTGATCTATGCAATCTGATCTCAGTACCTACGAGTAATTCATTATTATCACCGTGATTCCAAATAATCCTTGGAATCCAACCACCCTGATCGTTATTTACATAAGCGCGGACTATTGCATTCTGTGGATTATTTGTTGGAGAGAAGCCATATTCACTTGACATTCTAAGCGATGTTGAGTCTGCCCAAGAAGCATCGTAATCATAGAACCCTTCGCCTTTATAATAGAACAAGGCAGATTTAAAGGTAAGATTATCACTGATTTTCCAGTCATTTAATAATTCAAAATGTGGTTGTGAGAACTCTTCTATCTCCTCTTTACGTCTTTCCGAAAAATAAGCAATGTTTTTTCCAGAAGTATCATAAGCCCAGGCACTTGGATTTAGTCTTCTTTTATTAGGATCATTGATATACTCCTTTGGAATACCAGTATATGCCAGACCGTCTCTGATAGGTCCACCAAATACATTAATCTGAGTTGTAAAATTCTCATCAAAACGGCTAGCACTTAGGAAATAACTTTGCATATCCGCATAAGCTCTATCGCGATAGCCATCAGAATATATTCTTGAGAGCCGAGCATAAAAGGCATATTTATCAACAAGACCTGATGATATTTCAATAGATTGCTTATTAGTAAGACCCTGCATTATTGTATTATCTCCATCGTTGAATTGCTGCACCCCGATACCTGAAAAAATTCTGATGCCGCGTCTGTTAGCATAATTTGAAGTAGTAAGATTGATGCTCCCACCAATAGCAGCAGCACCATAGTTCGACATTCCAGCACCTCGCTGCACCTGAATATTCTCCAAATTAGCAGCAAGGTCAGGGAAATTAATCCAGTAAACTTGGTGATCCTCAGGGTCATTCTGAGGAATACCGTTTATCATTACAGAAATGCGTCTTTGGTCGAATCCTCGCATTGATAGATTAGAATAACCGATGTCATTTCCATTCTGCGAGTATGAAAACACAGAGGGAGTTGAGCTAATTATCTTAGCCATATCCTGCACTGTATATTCCTTTTCTAACTCTGCTTTCGTGATTTCAGAGAAGGGTACAGGTGTATCGCCTTGCTCAGCACGAGTAGATGTTACGGTAATGCTTGGCACTTTATAAACTTTCAGAGAATCTTCAGCTATGCCACTGTATTCGGCAAGTCGGTCCTGTGCAGTCATTACGCATATTTGCAAAAAACTAATTGCAATAGCAAATAAAAAAACTTTGTTGTTCATAGTAAAACCTACGAAATAATTAAACAAATTAATTATTAGTTGAAGTAGTTTTACCTTGAATCAATGAGGAAAACATCTTTAAGAAGGTTACGCCTTCCGTCTTCCCTACGCCGGTATTATCCGGATCAGGTTCAAGGAGTTTATCTCAGACCTGCTTTTCGTAGCAGGACACCTCCAACGGTACTCAAAATTAATATAATTTGATAAGAAATGCAAATTAAACAAAGTGAATGAATAAAGTGCCTGTTAGAAATCATTTTTGCAATATGTGAAAGGATTATTAATTTAGATGATAACTGAAGGTATGTGGATAGTATTCGCTTATATGATGTATTACAATTTAAGAAGATATTTATAATTTCGGCTTTTAGTTCTCTGGATAAGATGATGATATTTTTTTAGTCTTACTGAGATAATTGAAATAATATCCTACAATTCCTATAATGTAGAACCAATAGAACATATGTTGTACACCATCAGTTTCTTAAATGAAACCATAGGACTTTTTTGTATTAAAAACATAAGTGAATCATGTGTCATAGTCATATAAAAAGCTCATTCAAAAATAAGAATGAGCTTTAGTAAAAATCTATTTATTTTTGTCTAATTAATCGTTCACAGATTTAATTAGGTTTTTCTTTTCTGAATCTGTAATCATGTCTAACAAAGTAATTCCTCCCTGAGATTTAGCAGTATCCATAGCAGGGCGTTTTGAACTGAATCTCTTCTGTCTGGAAGCTTCGAGAGTCTCTTCGTCAATGACAGGTGCAAGGATCAAAGATTCATCTTCTGGTATAAGATCAGCAATGATAACATCGAGTTCATCATTTACCTGATAAGGAATTTTTTTGCCATGTAATATATCTTTCATTTTGCTTCTGGGCATGAAACCATCAACCTCATTATTAATGGTGGCTATAAGTCCCTGAGGCATAACTTGGGAAACAACGCCTTTTACCTGTGTTTTAATTGGATATTTAGCTTTCATTTCAAGCCAAGGATTGGGCTGAGTCTTTTTATAGCTTAAAGCTACGGTACCCTTTTCTTCTGATACATTCAGAACTTCGATTAGTATCTCTTGATTTGGTGAGAAGATGTCAGAAGGTTTCTTAATTCGTTTAGTCCAAGATATCTCTGGAGTGCGTAGTAAACCGTCAACACCTGGTTTTAGTTCCACATAAGCACCAAAGTCAGTAAGTCGCCTAACGATACCTTTGTGCTGTGAACCTGGTGCAAATTCTTCAGAAACACCTTTCCAAGGAGAATCTTCAAGCTCTTTACGGCTTAAACCAATTCTGTCATTTTCTTGATCTATTTTGCTAATGATAGCTTCTATTTCATCACCTTTATTGAACATAGTAGAAGGATCTTCAACATGTACTTGTGATAATCTGGAAATGTGGATAAGCCCTTCAATTCCACCGAGATCAATAAAAACACCGAACGATGCAATCGAAGAAACAATGCCTTTTACTTTATCACCTTCCTTTAGGTTGGCATAAAATTCTTCACGAAGTAAAGGTTTTTTAGTAACAATGACTGCTTTTCGACCTTCATCAAATTCTTGAAGTTCGTGTACCAGCACTTTTTGTATAGTACCTACTGCATCCTGAAGCTCAGCTTCAGTAGGTGTTTTCTTTAGCGAAAAATGTGAAGCTGGTAGAAACATTGGTATATCTTCATATACTACCCTAAAGCCACCCTTAATACGGCTTTTCACAAGCACATCTATTGGATCATTTTTCTCTAGCTTTTCTCTAAGCTTGATAAATATCTCATTGATTTTGCTTTGGTATGAAGGATTTGCAGAGTCATCATCAGAATTATCAAGGTTTTGCTCCTTAGTAGTTTCTGGGGTAGATTGCTCCTTCTCATCAACTTCTTTTGCCGATTGGTCTTGTTCCGGAGGGGCTTCTTCATTTTTGTTCTCTACGGGGTTTACTTCTTCTTGGCTCGTAGCAGGTTCATCAATTTTGTTAATTTCATTTTGTTCGACGTTGGTTTCATCAATGTTCATAAAGCATACTGTAATATAATTAATAGAATAATAAATTCAAAAAAAACGTTAATTTACACATCCCATTCCATTTTAGAATGAATTACAAAGATAAGGATATTTTGATTAATTGAATAATATTTTTTTATTTTTTTTATTTTTATAAAGAAGTCTCCCAATACATCTAATGAATATATAATTTAATGATAGTGTTCTATTCATTTTTTATGACTACTATTGTATCTGATTATTATAAATCCATACAATTCGATTGTTCCGCATAATCAACTATATTGCTTACATTTATCAAAAATTTTGTTAATGATAGTTATTATAACTATTACAAAGAACAAGATTATAATTTAATTAGAATACGAACCCAATTGTAGATTTTGCCAAACATTTGTACATACTCTTAAGATACTCAAATAATTATATATATGTTTCACAATTAGAATATATGGATGAATGTACATAAAGTAAATCTTCAATTCAACTATTCAATTATTTTGCTTATTTTTATAAATGTTAGATTATGCGGTGTTCTTGTTTAATATAGTAGAATGCAATTAGATGAATTATACAATGATAGGTTTTTTCTTTTATTTTTTTGCAGTACTTATACTTGGATTTATTGCTTATAGATTGAATAAATCACATAGCGATTACTTCTTAGCTGGAAGAAAATTGAATCCATGGCTTGTTGCTTTTTCCGAGAGAGCTTCCGGAGAGTCTGCTTGGCTTCTACTCGGCTTGCCTGGTGCTGCACTTGCAGTTGGATTGATTGAAGCTTGGACAGCAATAGGTTGTGTTTCCGGAATCATCCTTTCATGGTATATCATTGCAAAGGATTTAAGAGAGCAGACTGAAAAGTATGATTCAATCACCTTACCAACTTTCCTTGCCAATAAACTTGGAGGCGATACACGACTTCTAAGAATATGTTCGACTTTAATAATAATCTTCTTTTTCACTTTCTATCTTGCAGCTCAGTTTAATGGTGCTGGTAAAGTCCTTTATGTTACATTTGGTATTCCACATTTCTGGGGTTTAGTTATAGGTGGAACTATCATAGTAATTTATACAATGATAGGAGGATTTTTTGCTGTTGTTTGGACCGACTTCATCCAAGGTGTGATTATGTTAGGAGCTCTTATTGTTATCCCAATTATTGGAATAATAGAATTATCAGATCAGGGGATCACCATTGGCGAGGCATTAAACTCTGCTGGTAATAATGTTTCAAGCTGGTCTGGTGGGAATTCCGGCTGGGTATCTGCTGCAATGATCATTGGTGGCTTAAGCTGGGGCTTCGGATATTTTGGTCAGCCACACGTAATCACTAGATTCATGGCTATAAACGATCCGAATAAGATCAAGATTAGCAGAAGAGTTGCTATTGCTTGGGCGATACCGGCATTTTCCGGTGCCATGATGATTGGATTAATTGGTCTGGCTTTGTATGGTCAAGGGCATTTCTCAGATGTTGAACAGATAATGCCTACTATGGCTGCTGAACTACTACCGGCGTGGCTTGCAGGAATTTTCATATCTGGTGCTATAGCCGCTATGATGTCCACAGCTGATAGCCAGTTACTAGTTATTTCTTCTTCTGTGATTGAAGATTTCTACGTAAAAACTTTAGGAAAAAGAGTAACTCAGAAAAGACTCCTATTCCTTAGCAGAGCTATCACTCTAACTGTTGGAGTATTTGGTTTTATAATAGCAGCTACATCTGAGAAACTAATATTCACACTTGTTTCTTATGCTTGGGCTGGACTGGGTTCTTCGTTCGGTCCTGCCATTTTACTTACACTCAAATGGAAGAAGACAACCAGACAAGGTGTTTTAGCTGGTATGCTAACTGGTGCAATAACAACAATTATTTGGCAAAACATAGAGACATTAGATAATATGATCTCTGTAAGGTTTACTTCCTTTATTTTTGCTTTTCTGGTAATCATAATTGTTAGTCTGGTAACATATAATAGAGAGAACAATCAAAGCAAAGAATAATAGGAGAATTATAATTATTTGATGAGAGCTATTCAATATAAGTACATCCAGTTTTTTAAAATATTAACAATGAATTCTGTTTTGCTTATATGTTTAATACTTTATTTACTAACAACTACAACTCTTTCAGTATTATCAAGATAATATTGTTTTATACATTTGTTTCTCAGATATTTTGGATTATAGAGCTTTTATCAAACCTAAATGACATAGCGTAGTAGTTATTAATAAAATTTTAATTGAAAAACAGATATAGAAGATCTTAAATCCTTGTCTGAGAATTGATTTTCAGAAGTTCACAACTCATGACCCTACAACTAAAAATAAGCGATTTACGAGGATTCTACTATAAACAATAATTTCGTTTTTCCAAGGATATATATCAGACAACACCCCCTATCTCCTCTTTGCAAGAGGGGGTAGGGGGTGTTCCTATTAAATATATCCGAATTTTTGCTAAGTTTTTGTTTAGTAAGAATCAGGAGTTCTGAAGTCATACTCCTTGACGTTCCGGATCCCATATATATTTATGTAGTTGTAGCTGAAATCTAATTGGTAAATTGTCATTAAGTACCCATTCTACAAGTTTATCAGGCTCGATCAATGAATAAGCAGGGGAGAAGAGAATCTCTGATTTGACTTCAGAAAAAGTTATGTTGGATATATTCTTCTTTGCCCATTCATAATCCGTTCTGTTGGCGATTACGAATTTAATTTCATCATTTTTTGTTAGATGAGCGATATTATCATTATTGTAAGGAATGTGAGCAGCGGACGAAGGGCATTTGATATCCATGATCTTAATTACATCTTTGGGTAGTTTCGATATGTCAAGTGTCCCGTTTGTTTCAATAGCAACTGTAAAATTTAATGATAGAAAATGTTCCAATAAATAGTTAATATTCTTTTGCAATAATGGTTCGCCGCCAGTAAACTCTATGAAATTGCAATTATACTCTTTTGCCTGCTCTATTATTTGACTTGCAGTCATTTCCTTACCACTATGCCTTTCTTGAGCAAACACTGTATCGCACCATGTACATCTAAGATTACATCCCTGAAAGCGTACAAAGACACAGGGGAGACCTGCACGAGTGCCTTCCCCTTGAATAGAATAAAATATTTCAGCTATGTTATATGAATAATCCATTTTATTTTCTAAAAAGTTTTGCTATTGACTCAACGTGGAATGTATGTGGAAACATATCTACAGGATTTACTTTTTCAACGTAATATTTATCTGAGAGTAATTCGCAATCTCTTGCTTGAGTAGCAGGGTTACAGCTTACGTATATTATCCTCTGTGGTTCAGCTTCCAGTATTGCTGGCACTAAGTTCTTGTGCATACCAGCTCTCGGTGGATCAACAATTATAACATCTGGTTTAGGCAAAGCACTTAGAATGTCAGAAGCATTCTTCGCATTTAGATCAGAGCAAATAAAGTTAGCGTTATTGATATTGTTAAGCTCTCGATTTTCATTAGCATCGGAAATTGAGCTTTCTACTAATTCTAAGCCATAGACTTCCTTTGCTTTCTTGCTAGCAGGCAAAGTAATTGAACCAGTGCCACAATAAAGGTCCCAAACAGTTTCATTTTGTTGAATATTGGCAAAACTCAATATCTGAGCTATGAAACCATCAAGCTGAGATGAATTTGTTTGGAAAAACGAAAATGGGGAAATTCTGAAGGTAACATCCAATATTCTTTCTGTAAGAAAGCCAGTGCCACGAATTATATATGGCTCGCCCACAGCTACCGGAGAAAAAGAATTACTTGTAGCATGTATAATATGCTGAATTTCAGGATATTCATTTGGGAAATCATTAATAAACCAGTTTTTCAATTTACTATCTGCATCATCTTTTGGGTCAGTTGTTAATAATATCACCATCATCTCATCTAAGTATTCAGATGAGCGAAATATCAGATTTCTTAGGAATCCTTCGTGTGTCTTTATATTATAAGGTTTCGAACCATACTCTAATGCTTTTTCTCTGATTTTTTTCAGAATAACAGGAACTGAAATTTTATGAAGGTAGCAATCATGAATATCCAACACTTTGTTAAATACACCAGGTACATGCAATCCAAGAGCAAAATCTTTATTCGGAATGTCATCATCAGAAGATATTTCAGCTTCTGTAAGCCAGCGATAGCCACTAAAGGAAAACTCCATTTTATTTCTGTAATGAAATACTCTGGGCGATGGCATAGTTTCTAAGTATTCACAATTTGAAATTTTCCCAATTCTTGAAAAAGAATCAATTACATGCTGCCGTTTCCAAAATAGTTGCTTATGGTATTTTAGTTGTTGCCATGAGCATCCACCACATAATCCGAAATGCTGGCACATAGGGGCTATGCGATCAGGAGATTCTTCCAGCAAACTGTCTATCTCTCCGAAGCTATAAGATTTCTTTTTTTTATTTATTCTGGCGATCACTTTATCACCAGGAACGGCTCCCTTAATGAAGTACACTTTGCCTTCAGATTTAGCAACACCACCACCCTCGAAGGCAATACTCTCTATTTTGAGTTCAATTAATTGTTTTTCTTGTTTTTTACGAGCCATATAATAAATTCTCCAATTCATTAATCCAAATTTGTACAGATGCGTCGCTTGGCATTCTCCAATCTCCTCGTGGCGAAAGAGAAATGGAACCTACTTTGATACCGTCAGGCATACAAGATCTTTTAAACTGCTGAGAAAAGAATCTTGAATAAAACAATTTCAGCCATTTGAGTATATTTTTATCATCGTAATTTTCTTTGAAAGCTATTTTTGCCAGAAAATAAACTTTTCCAGGTGAAAAATGGCAGCGAATAGCATAATAGAGAAAGAAATCATGTAAAATATATGGACCAATTCTATCTTCAGTTTTCTGAGCTATTTCGCCTTTTTCGTCTGGTGGTAAAAGTTCAGGGGAAATAGGAGTATCAGCAATATCCTTTAGAACATTTGATACTTCTCCGTCATAAACATCTTCAGCAAGCCACGTGATAATATAGCTCACAAGTGTTTTTGGTACTCCTGCATTTACTCCATACATTGACATTTGGTCTGCATTATAAGTGCACCAACCAAGAGCCAGTTCAGATAGGTCGCCTGTGCCAATTACGATACCGCCAGTTTTATTTGCTATGTCCATCAAAATTTGTGTTCGCTCTCGTGCTTGGGCATTTTCGTAAACTACATCTGATACATTAGGATCGTGGTCAATATCAAGAAAGTGCTGTTTCACGGATTTTTCAATAGGTATGTTTTTGTAAGTTACACCAAGAGAAGAGGCAAGCTTTTTAGCATTAGATTTCGTCCTGTTTGAAGTACCAAACCCAGGCATTGATATTGCACTGATATTCTTCCTATTCAATTTTAACATATCCATAGCCATTATGCAAACCATCAAAGCCAGAGTAGAATCTAACCCCCCGGATATACCAATAGTCAAAAAATTTGAATTTATATGCTTCATCCTTTTTGCCAAACCCTGAGTTTGAATATTGAAAATGGTTTGGCAAGTATTTGATCTATCTTCTTTATTTTTAGGGACAAATGGAAATGAATTAAGAGTTCTTCTTAAGTCATGATCACTCGATGGAATCAAAGATATATTTACTATTCTGTATTTCTTGTCTGGTTTTGTGTAAGAAAATGAGTTATTGAGAGTCCTTTCAATATTCAATCTCTCAAAATCAATATCTGCGTAACAGGTTTTACTCTCAAATCCGAATAGTTTAGTTTCAGCTAGCATATTTCCATTTTCGGCTATCATACAATGACCAGAAAATGACAAGTCAGTACTAGATTCACCTCCTCCAGATGCTGAATAGATATAAGCAGATAAAGTTCGTGCTGATTGAGACTTAACTAAATTTTCTCTATATTTTTGTTTTCCAAGGTATTCGTTGCTTGCTGATAAGTTAAAGAAAATATT
>Ga0272443_10003288_pt1 | contig 19198 bp, 12 predicted proteins | sample SSMAcet12_FD_193581 | JGI IMG/M metagenome (GOLD analysis project Ga0272443, IMG submission 193581) | Marine sediment archaeal communities from Little Sippewissett salt marsh, Falmouth, MA, United States - SSM-Acet-12 | ecosystem: Environmental > Aquatic > Marine > Wetlands > Sediment ... | reverse complement strand
CGAGTCTACGGCTTTTTTGTAAATTTCATCATAGGTCTTCCTATAGATGCCTGGATCGCTGACATCAACGCTATGATTTCCCGATATACAAACAGCCTTCAAGAGCTTACTACCAAAAACAGCCCCTAAGCCGAGACGCCCAAAGTGACGATAAGTCTCAGTGGTAACACAAGCGTACTTAACCATGCGTTCACCGGCTCCACCGATCCTCATGATGGTCCTCATTCCTGACCCAGTCTCAAGCTCCCTTACAATACGACCAACAGTAACACTGTTGACTACCCCCCAGAAACCGGAGGCGTCCCTAAATCGAACTCCCTCATCAGTAATACTGAGATAGACCGGGGTGCTGCTCTTTCCCTTGATCACGATAGCCCCGTAACCGGCTGACCTGATGCTGACAGAACTTCTCCCCCCTGCGTGGCTCTCACCGAGATTCCCGGTGAGGGGGCTCTTGAACATAGCAACGGTTTTTGATGCAAGTGGATAAAGTCCTACAAGGGGACCCACAGCGAATATTATCGGGTTATCTGGACCCAATGGATCAGCGCCCTCTGGACAGTTCTCATTAAGTAGATTAATTCCTACCCCGGCGCCACCCAGATAATACTGGAAAAGATCGCTACGGTCTTCCATGTGGAAGCTCCGCTTAGATAGATCAATATGTAATACCTTTGTCAACTGATTCAAGCTTCTACCTCCCGTAGCTCCAATACCTCATGTGGACAATAATCGACACAGTATCCACAATGGACACAAATATCCGGCTTATTTTGTTCACTATCCCAGAAGATAGCACCCATGGGACAAGCATCCACACAGTTACCACAGCCAATACACTTGGAGTATTCAAGCAAAACACCGCCACCTTCTCTGTAACTCAAAGCATTTACTGGGCAAACCTTCAGGCATGGCGGGTCCTGACAAGCCCTACAAACAATAACTACAAATCCTCTTTCAACGCCGCCTGTTGAACGCACTCTGATAGCGGACTTGGCTAATCCACCTCCGCCGAAACGCCTGTTACACGCGAACATGCATAATTGACAGCCCACGCAGCGCTCAGAGTCGACGACTTCTAACTTTTTCATGAACCAAGAAAACGGTGCTTGTAAGATAAATGAATCGAAAAAACAGAGAAAAAGAAGAGAAATTTAAGGAACTGCCGGTGGAGCCTGTGGGGGCAGGTTCTTGACGAACCTTTCTAGCCGTTTACAGACTTCCTCAAGGTCCTCGACTGGACGAACAAGGGCAAACCTGATGTGTCCTTCACCCATCTCGCCATAGGCTGCGCCTGGAGCTACACGGACTTTTTCCTTCTGGAAGAACTCCATAGCGAACTTCATGCTTGGCATTCCGAAGCTGCTGATGTCTGGGAACAGGTAGAATGCGCCTTCTGGTTTCGCACATTTTACTCCCTCGATCTCGTTAAGCCTCTTGGTCATATAGTCGATGCGCTTCTTGTACTCTGCCTTCATCTCGGCTACAAAGTCCCATCCGTCCGCTAGTGCCTTGATGGCTGCTTTCTGGAATGGAACAGGAACGCTACAGATACCAACCGGTACAGCTGCTAATACCTTCATTAGCTCTGGCCCAGCGATAATGTATCCTGCACGACAACCAGTCCAAGCAAAGGTCTTACTGAAGCTCATTAGAACCATGGTCCTCTCCCACATGCCGGGTAGGTCGATGATTGTGTTGTGCTTCTTTCCGCCCCAGATGAACTCTGTATAGATCTCGTCGCTGATAGCGATGACATCATGCTTTACACAGATCTCGGCTAGCTTCTTCAGCTCATCCTTGGTCCAGACAGTGCCCGTTGGGTTGTCAGGTGTACAGAATAGAATAGCCTTGGTCTTGGGTGTAATGACTGCCTCAAGATTAGCAAAGTCTGGTCTGAAGATACCGTCCTTGTTCTTGACCTGTTTTGCCCTCACCATTTTTGCGCCAAAATAGGCGATAGGTGTGTTATAGCCTGTGTAGGCTGGGTCAAAGACGACGATCTCGTCACCAGGGTCCAGTATAGCTGCGAAAGCCTGGAAGATAGCCTGGCTTCCACCGCTGGTGATAAGGACCTGGGTCTTTGGATCGATATCGACTCCGTACTTTTTGTAGTACTTTGCGATGGCTTCCTTAAAGTCAGGCTCGCCTGTGAAGCTATAGTGGGTGTGACCTGCCACCATGGCGTCGTAGACTGCCTTGTTTATGAACTCGGGTTGATTGAAGTCGGGGTCGCCTGCTCCTAGGTTGATCATTCCCTCGATGGGGCCAACTGATGCCCTGGTGCTGCTGCCTGCTCTACTCATGAGCGCGGCGACTTCCTTCTTCGCGAACTTTTCAACTCCCATTTTAATCACGAATCTCTTAAGCTACACTTGCTGTGTATAAAACGTCTTCGATCATACGATAATGAGTAAAAATATGGGAAAAAAACGCCCAAATGGGTAGAAAAACGCTAACTTATCAGGGCATTAAAGAGCAGCTTGAAAGTAGACTCAGGTTGAGCCCTCATCTGAGGCTGGAAACCATACAGAACCACTCTTCCCTTACCCATCTTCGCCTCTATCATCGCTGATTTATGGCTCAGATATTCTTCGCCTGTAAGCCAGCCGCTCTCCATAATATGCTTTTCAGGGTAACTGAGCACTACCTGATAGTCTTCGTTGTTGACTCTTGGCTTCACCGCAAAGGCTGGGTGATGCCTGAAGATAATCATCAGGTCTTCCTGTATACCCCACGCTAGGGGATGAGTCTCGTTGACGTAAACGTGAAGTGTGCTGCCGGGGCACACAAAGTCAGTGTTCTTCACATCCTTTAACACGTTCTTAACAGGTAGCTTGAGTTCCTCGATGGCGAAGTTGCTGCTATCTCCGAAGCAGAGGAGGGTTCCTCCGTTCTCAACGAACTCTTTGAGTTTCTCGACGCCTTCTTTACCGAACCCGCTTCTGTATTCTTCTGGATAGTTGGGTAGGGTGAAGCCTCCGCCCCAGCGTTTCTCATAGTATTCCTCTATTCCTTCGCCTAGAAGCATCTCCTTGGCGTCACTTGGCAGTATGATCACGTTGTATTTCTGGGCTAGTCTTCCACGCTTGATGTCCTTGTCCATGATGGTCCTGTACCTGAACCGGTATTGTTCTAGGAGCCACCTTGTCCAGCCCTCGTCAGCGTTACCACCATAATAGCGTTGGTAGACGCCGATCCTCATCATCTTAACTGGTTTAGACTTTAATGCGGGTGGAGCTGCTTCGAATATAACGTGGCATCGTTTGCACACCTTCTGGAGTTCACCCTCGATGTCATCTGCTTTTGGTATATAGAAGCTGCCGGGTTGGAAGGTCTTCTCCTCTGTAACCACCGGGTCCAATATCCTGTGAACAACTATTCCTTTTCGTAGAAGCCTGTTGACTCCGAGGAATGCATCGTTCACTGAGCCATCCAGTAGCCACCCGTTGGGAGCTTTCGCAACGACGTCTCCCCTAGGGAACCTGATACTGCTTAGCAACTCAAAGGTTCCGTCAAAGGGTTTCTCCACCTCGTGGATTCTGACGCCCATAAACTCGGCTATAGTATAGGTTGATAGGTCATAGGGAACCACTGGTGTGCCATCAGGGTACTTGCTGAATGCCCCCAGATGGTAGAATGTTCGCTTCAAGAGACTTATGATGTATGGTCTGCAGTGCTGACTCGCGAATACCACATAGGTTCCACGTGGATACGCTACACCATCAGCGGTAAACTCGCGTTGGCTCCTCTGTATCTCGACACCCATATTCATGAGAATCTGGAGAAGCTTGTACTGGGATAACTCGTCATGCTGCTCGGGTTTAATGACAAAAGCGTACGGAGGCTCGGTCTCACCCTTCAGTATGCCGTTGCTCGCCTTCTGATACATGTTCCCCAGAATCGTCTTCTTGAACTTGGATGCAGCATCAAGGGTTCCATAGGCGCTAATCTTCTGCTGCTCTACGATGTCTCTGAGTCGCCACCAGCCTCCCATCCATGGGTGGGGGAAGCCCATCTGTGTCCTGTACTCGGGGCGTCCTCTCCTGCTACCTCTGAGTTGATGATAATGGATGTAGAGTGGTGTGGCTAGTTTCGCAGACGCTGACTCTGTGAGCATTCCACAGATGTTATGCCAGCATGGTACGTAGTTGAATGTGGGCATGAACTCCCCGGGATAGGTCGCCATAGACTCGATACCATGTTTTCCATCCTTCTCAAGAAGAACATGAGTTAATCCACCATAAAGCTCCTGCTCGGTCCATATCAGGGGATCAACCTTGTCATCGATGGGGTTGGCGAATGGCGCGATGTAGAACCTTGCACCATATGATCCCATGTGGTGGAAGTCGATATACGCTTGAGGACTCCATTCCAGATACATGGTCTTGCTGACCATCTGGCTCTCCACCATATTATTGTGGATAGCATCACGGTTGTTATCGTGCCCAGTGTACTTGTGGTATAGCCAAGGTGGGCTACATCCCTCGTATTCTGTGCCTAGGTATTTCTCGTAGAACTCTGTGACCATGATCTGACCATCAGGGTTGAAACAGGGGAACATCAATAGCACAGTGTTCTCAAGTATCTCACGGTTCTCAGGTAAGCTAACGAGTTCCCACGCGAGCTCAGGCGCCATCTGTGTGCCTCCTACCTCAGTAGCGTGTATACTCATGCTCATGGAGACCACGCTGACCCCGTTCTCGATTATCTCTTTGATCTCTTCCTCTGGGACCCCTTTGGGGTGAGCTAGCTTCCAACTCATCTCTCTTATCTCGTCCAGCCGCTCCATATTCTCCTCTGATGTAATTATTGCTAGGAGGAATGGGTTGTTTTCTGTGCTTGTTCCGAGTTCTTCGACCTTGATCATAGGGGACTTGTCTAGTTCCCAGAAATATTCAACAATCTTGTTCCAGTGAGCCAGTTTTCGGTCAGCCCCTAAACGGTGACCGAAGAAATCCTCTGGCTTTGGTATAACAATAGACATTATGTGAAAAACACGGAATACGTATAAAAAATCATGGATCACTTTCCCAATAGCTAAGAAAAAGTGCTCGTTTTCCCAGAAAAACCATAAAAAAGCTTGTTTCAGCTTCCTGATGGTATTATATCTATCTTCTTCCTATTCACATTGATATTTATGGCTCCGCACCCAGTCAAGCCAAAAGACCTAAGGAAATTCGTATTCATCTCAGACTCCCAGATGAGCCCGGATGGCTCAAAGGTTGCCTATGTGCACACCACCATAGACTACGAGGAGAACGACTACGTGAAACACATCTGGCTTCACGATGTCGCTACTGGAAGAGACACCCAGTTCACCAGTGGACCCGGCAAGGACTCATATCCTCGTTGGAGTCCATCGGGTGACAAACTGTTGTTCTTGTCAAGTGGTCGTCAACCGGACTCCAAGACTGAACTCTACACCATCTATTCAGGTGGAGGTGAGGCACAGAAAATAGCTTCACTTGAGACAGCGATCTCAAACCCTGTCTGGAGCCCAGATGAGAAGACTATTCTCTTCAGTAGCCGCGTCTGGGAACCAGAGAAACCTGAAACAGATGTCGTTGTCGTGAAGCGTATCTGGTTTAAGCTGAATGGCGTCGGTGTTTTCGCTGGGAAACGAGTTCACCTGTTCACTGTGAAGGCTACTGGTGGAAAACCGAAACAGGTCACCAAGGGTGAGTTTGATGTTGGAGCTTACGCTTGGAGCCCTGATGGTAAGGAGATCGCGTACGTCACGAATAAAGAGCCAGATCAAGACATGAGCCACATCAGAGACGTCTATGTGATGCCGAGGAAGGGCGGAGAAGCACGTAAGATAACAGAGGGCATCCATGAGATAGGCGCCATTTCGTGGAGTAAACATGGGATCGCCTACTATGGTAGTGATTTCCATGCAAGGGGAGCCACTAATACTGACATATGGGTGATGCAGCTCGGAGAATCACCAGAAAACATCACAGGAGAGTGGGATAGAAGCATCGGAAGAGGAATAGGCAGCGATCTCAGGATAGGCACACCTGATCCCGGACCAGTATGGTCACCTGACGGAGAGGAGATATATTTCAAGACAGGCGAGGTGCCCACTAGTAATATCTACAAGGTTAAAGTTGCTTCACATGATATCGAGCAATTAACTGAGGGCGTCACTGTTGATGGCTTCAGCTACTCAGAGGACTTCAAACACTTTGCGTACAACGCTATGACCGCAGTTGAGCCTTGTGAGTTGTATATTGATGGTAAGAAGGTGACTGATTTCAATAAGAAACACCTGAAAAACCTCAAGCTAAGCACCCTAATGCATTACACTTGGAAGAATGAACTCGGTGAAGATATTGACGGCTGGGTGATGAAACCCATCGACTATAAGGAGGGCGAAAAGTATCCTACCATTCTCCAGATCCACGGTGGACCACTCGCCATATACGGAGAAGGCATCTATCAAGAGTTCCAGTTGATGACTTCTGCTGGATACGTCGTGATATACACGAACCCGAGAGGCTCAGGAGGCTATGGTGAAGAATACGGAGCCACATTGAACGGTAGACACGGCACAGTAGACTACCGAGACGTTATGGACTTCACAAACGATGCAGTGAAACGGTTCAGCTTCATTGATGGTGCACGTCTCGGCGTCACAGGTGGTAGCTATGGAGGCTACCTAACGAACTGGATAGTGACCCAGACTGATCTCTTCAAGGCAGGAGTCGCTTGCAGAAGCACATGCAACAGGCACAGCCATCATGGTTACAGTGACTTTGGGTTCCACCACGGTGAATCAGGCAATATGGGATACCCATGGAGAGACGAGGACAAGCTACTAGCTCAGAGTCCAATAAGATTCGCAAAGAATGTGAAGACTCCTGTGTTGTTCATCCACAGCGAGAACGATCTCCGTTGTACAATACAGCAGGGAGAGGAGTTCTTCGTAGCATTGATGGAACGGGGTGTACCAACTGAGATGGTCAGGTTCCCAGAAGAAAACCACGAACTGAGCAGATCAGGTAAGCCGAAACATCGTGAAGAAAGACTAGAGCATATCATGCGCTGGTTCGACAAGTATCTGAAGGACTAGAGCCTATATCCCGGAGGCTCCATATAGCCTCCAGTTATTTCTCCTATCAGTTTCGCAAAGTGTATAGTTGTACCGTCCTCCAGATATGGTCCAATGATCTGAACACCAACAGGTAAACCAGATTCAGTGAATCCCACTGGTGCAACAGTGCATGGTAGCCCCGTTATGCTGCTAAAGGTCATCCAGAAGAGTTGATCCATGTACTTTCTTGTCCCCCATGGAGTCTGGATCACTCTCCCCGTCATGGGATCACTGTGATCATGTTGGAACGCCACGGTATAATCCACGGGCATCAAGAAGACGTCAATATCATTGAATATCCGCTGCCAAAGGTCCCTTGTGGATACACGCATCTCCTCAAACCGAATATGATGCCGTTGCTCGGTTGTCCATACCCACGCCATTAAGCCCTCATCATCAACATCCTTCCGCTTCGCAGTCTCCTTGGTCTTCTCAAGGTCCTCATCCTTGAGCTGAGCAGCCTTGTCACCGTATCTCAGAAGCTTGAAGAGGTGAAACTGTTCCGCTGGGTCCACTACGCTTGGCCAGCCTTCATTGGCTGAAGCCACTTTTTCTGCTATCTGGTCCATTACTACTCGGAGAACATGTTGAACATCCTGGTTAAGTGGACACAGTGGCTCGTCAACTATGTAGCCAATCCGGTAATCTTTGAGTTTCCTGTGTCGTGGTTTGGGCATCTTCCATGTGAAGGCTGTTGACTCGTATTGGTCTGGTCCCCCTATGATATCCAATGCTAGCTTGAGGTCGTCCGGACTACGTGCTAATGGCCCGGGGGTTGACATTCTTGATGGTGGAAGCTGAATACAGTTCATCGAGCCCGGGACGCTGCCTCTGAGAGTCGTGACCCCCATGCTAGGTCGATGCCCATAGATGCCTGTGAAGTGCGCTGGAACACGGATAGAGCCAGCGAAATCACTGCCTACGCTGAGAAAGCTGAGCCCAGCGGAGAGGGAGGCAGCGCAGCCGCCTGATGAGCCTCCGGGTGTTACATCAGTGTTCCATGGGTTAACGGTGGTCCCATAGACATCGTTGTAGCTCTGCCAGTCAGCGACTAACTCAGGAACATTAGTGTGTCCGATTATTACCGCTCCTGAGTCTAGGAGTCTGTCAACGATGACCGCGTTTCTCTCTGGGATATAGTATGCATAGTCTGGCGAGCCACAGGTGGTTGGTACGCCTTTGATCTCATAGTGGTCCTTGATGGTGATTGGGACGCCATGCAGTGGACCCCAGTTTACCCCGTTGCTATGTGCCTCGTCTGCCTCACATGCACGCTTTAAGGCTTGGTCGTGCATCAGTGAGACTATGGAGTTTAGCTTTGGGTTGAACTTAGCTACTCTTTTGAGTATGTGTTTGGTTAACTCGGTGCTGGTGGTCTCGCCGTTGCGTATGGCGGCGGCTGCTTCAATCGCTGATTTGAAGGCTAATGCGTCTAGGTTCAAGGATTTTCAAATATTCAATGCATTCAAGGTATTTGTCTTGTTTCCCGTCACTCCAATATTTTTTAATCTATAAGGCACTCTGAGGAGCCATGATAATTCTCTCACCCAATAAGTGTCAAGGATGCCGTATTTGTGAAGCCGCCTGCGGGTTTCACCACACTGGACATATGGCATTTGATCCATCAAAATCGAGCACACATATCAGTAGAGACAATGATACAGCGGTGATCACTATGAGTATAGACAGCACTTGTGATCTCTGCGAGGGGGAAGAGATTCCCCTCTGTGTGAAATACTGCGCCTATGGGGCAAGGGGAGTCAGAAGATGAAAACACACGGATACGGTGGCAAGGTCCTCAGAGTAGACCTTACAGAGGGCAAGCTTGTGGAGGAGTCAACTGAAAAGTATCTTGACTGGGTGGGGGGAAGAGGCATCAATGAGTGGATACTATTCAACGAGCTACCAGTCGAAGCCAAGCCCCTAGACCCAGAGAACATATTCACCATCGGCGTAGGGCCACTGGTTGGGACCCTCTCACCCTTCTGCAGCCGTGTCAGTATAGACACCAAGAACGCATTTACAAAAGGGGTAGGCTCAGCGAACTGCGGAGGACACTTCGGAGCCGAGATGAAGTACGCAGGCTACGATAACCTAGTATTCAAAGGAAAATCACCGAAACCTGTCTATCTATGGCTGCATGATGGGAAAGCAGAGCTACGAGACGCATCAGAACTATGGGGAAAGACCACGTGGGACACTGAGCGAACCATCAGAGAGACTGAAAACGATAACGAGGTAAGGGTTATCGGCATCGGACCAGCCGGTGAGAACAAGGTTAGATCAGCTTGCGTAATCTCTGACCGAGCTAAGGCGGCTGGTGGTAGCGGTGTCGGTGCTGTTATGGGGAGTAAGAATCTGAAGGCCGTGGCAGCTCGTGGTAGTTTGCCTATTTCTGTTGCTGAGCCTGAGAGGTTCATAGAGGCGGTTGACGCTGCACGAGCCAAGATAGAGACATTCCCCAAAGCCAAGCTCTACCGCAAGGATGGCTACTACGGCGTCGAGAGCTACTATGGAAGCGCTGCTTGGGAAGCAGGTTTCAGACCAGTACGAAATGGACAAGACGGGTACTGGGACCCTGAGAAGATCAAGAAGGTAGCCGGAGACACCATCAAGCCATACAGAAAGAAGATTCTAGCATGTTACGGGTGCCCAGTGGGCTGTATGCCTTGGATGGATGTACCCGATGGATCATACAAGATCAAGGGTGAGGGCTGGTGGAATAACAGCAGTAACAGTTTCTGCACAAGAGTAGACTGTGATAACCCAGAAGCAGCAATTAAGGCACATCTATTGACGAACCAGCTTGGACTAGATGGAGATAACGCATCAGTTGTAATCGCTTGGGCTTTCGAGGCATACGAGAAAGGCTTACTCACCAAGAAAGACACTGATGGTTTGGAGCTAACATGGGGCAACCATGACGCGGTACTGGCCTTAATTGAGAAACTAGCGTACCGTAAAGGATTCGGTGATTTCCTAGCTGATGGCGTCAAGGCTGCGGCTGAGAAACTCGGAGGAGACTCAATAGACTACGCGATCCACATCAAGGGACAGGACAGCGTAGACGGCATCAGGATCAGTAAAGGCTGGGGATTCGGGGTGGTCACAAGTCCAGCAGCTGGAAGGCACCTCAGAGGAGCCCTCCACAGCTTCAGCCCAGATGTGTTCAGGTCATGGGATAACGTGCCCTACAAGGTCCACATGCAGGAACAGTTCAAAGGCATACTGGACATGACCGGCACATGCCTCTACAATAACGGTTTGCTGAGCTGGGAGACAGAGATCACTCCGAAATCAGCTGAATACATCGCTGAGTTAGCGTCTAGCCTCACTGGACTGGACTTGAATTATGATAGGTTCACACGGATTGGTCGTAAACTGCATAACATCGAGAAAGCCATGAACACACTCCATGGAGGATTCGGTCGTAAAGACGATTATCCGCCGAAACGCTACTGGGAGGAGCCCATCAAGTCTGGACCATACAAGGGTGAGTATATAGACCATCAAAAGTGGGAGGAAGCCCTCAACGAGTACTATAGACTTCATGGATGGGACCCAGAGACAGGGTTACAGACAAGAGAGGGCTTGGAGAATCTGGAATTGGGCGTTGTGGCGGATCGTCTGGCTGCTGCTGGTTACCTCAAATAATTTTTACACCTCACAATAACTATCATGTATGGCTAAGCGTAGAATAAAGGTCGAGGACCTACGTAGTATTGTATTTGTTTCTGACCCCCAGATAAGCCCAGACGGGAAACAGATAGCGTTTGTACACAGCGCAATTGATCATGAGGAAGACAAGTATCTTCGTCATATCTGGTTAGCAGATACAGAAAAGGGTAAACTAAACCAGTTCACCAGTGGACCCGGCTCAGACACATACCCAAGATGGAGCCCTAAAGGAGACAAGCTGCTTTTCCTGAGCAATGGTAGAGAACCAGATAAGAAAACACAACTCTACAGCATCAGTTTGACAGGTGGAGAAGCTCAGCTAATCGCAGACACTGAGAACGGTGTCTCTAATCCAAGGTGGAGCCCTGATGGTAAGAGTATCTTGTTTACTAGTCGTGTCTGGACCGAGGAGAAGACTGAGTCTGATGTTAAACGCATCAAGCGTATCAGGTACAAGTTCAATAACATGGGGTTCTTTGAAGGCAGAAGAGTCCACTTATTCACTGTAAAGGCGACTGGTGGTAAGTCTAAGCAAGTCACAGAGGGAGAATATGATGTCGCTGATCCAAGGTGGAGTAATGATGGAAAACTCATCAGTTTCGTCAGCAATATGTCTGAAGATCAGGACACCAGTAGAGTAACTGACATCTACCGAATACCGGTTAAAGGCGGGGAGGCTGAGAAACTAACAGACTCCACATATAGCATCACAAACCACAGCTACAGCCCCAAAGGAGATAAGATAGCATTCATGGGACACCATCAACCAAAGGAACTAGCAGTAGACTACGACCTCTACCTGATGCCTAGGGACGGAGGAAAGCCAAAGATCATCACTGATGACTTTAACCGAAGTCTCGGAATGGGAATAGGAAGCGACCTCAGAATAGGAACACCCGGAGATGGACCAACATGGAGCAGCGACGCTAAATACATCTACTTCAAAACAGCGGACACACCTTATTGTAACCTATATAAGATCAAGGTAGCTGACAAGAAACTTGAGACGCTTGTAACAGGGAAAACAGTTGATGGCTTCACGGTTTCGGAGAAGGGCTTGATAGCGTTCAATGCCATGACATCACTTGAACCATGTGAACTCTACTTGTTTGATGGCTCAGAGAAGAAGCTCACCAGTTTCAACCAGAAGCTACTTGACAAGCTCACCCTGATGCCTTCAGAGCATTTCACCTTCAAGAACAGACTAGGAAGAACCGTTGACGGCTGGATAATAAAACCAGTCGAGTGGAAAAAAGGCGAAACCTACCCATGCGTACTTGAGATGCACGGGGGACCAAGAGGCGTCTACGGTGAAGGCATCTATCAAGAGTTCCAGCTACTAGCAGCAGAAGGCTACGCTGTGATCTACACGAACCCAAGAGGCTCAGCAGGATACGAGGAAGAATACACACAGGCAGTAATGCGCCACTACGGTGAGGTTGATTATGAGGACTTTATGGACTTCACCGATGAAGCGATAAAGCGTTACCCATGGATTGACGAGAAACGCATCGGATTAACAGGTGGAAGCTACGGAGGCTACACCACAAACTGGATCATCGGGCAAACAGACCGCTACAAGGCAGCAGTAACATGCCGTAGCATCTGCAACTGGGTGAGCAAGTTCGGTGTCAGCGACATTGGATTTATGCAGCCAGAGTCCATCAGTGGAGCCAAGAGCTACTGGGGTGAAGACCTCATCGAACAGATGAAACACAGCCCCCTCTATTATGCTGGGAATGTCAAGACACCATGTCTGATCATTCACAGCGAGCAGGACTATAGGTGCCCCATGGCTGAAGGGGAGCAATGGTTCACAGCACTAAAACTCAACAATGTACCCACAGAGCTAATCAGGTTCCCAGAGGAGAACCATGAACTTAGTAGATCGGGTAAACCCAAGCACCGTGAAGAGCGTATGCAGCATATTTTACGGTGGTTTAGAGAGTATCTTTAATCCCTTTTTTCTTGTTTAAGTTTACACGAAAAACTCATCCCTTAAAACCCGTAATCTACATACCAGTCTATGGTCACCCAGTTCCCATGCGAGAAATGCGGAAAATGCTGTACAAGGCTAGAGCAAGAGGAACATAACGGAATATCTCTGTTCCCATGGGAAACACATCTTTTCCCAGAAAAGGAAATCGAACCCAGCTTAGGACTAGGAAAACCAGACACATCGGGCTTCAAAACTATCCTATACACCTACACAGCCCCAAACTGCAGCCACCTAGAAGACCACCAATGCAAAATACACACACAACGACCATTAGTATGCAGAAGCTACCCCTTCAGAGTCAGACACCAAGGTGAAAAAACCATCTACGTAGTAGCACCAGAGTGCACACATGTCCAAACTTGGCCAGAGACTACAACAGTAAACAAGAGGTTCGCAGAAATGGACGCTGCTGAACTCATAGGAGACCATCTGAGCAGATTCTATAAGGCTCAGGAGCCAAAATGGCGATACATATCTGGGAAAGGCTGGACCCGGATAGGAAGAAATAAACCCGTCGAATAGTCACACAATAGTAGCCCGTTGATACTCGACGCGGCCACGAAGACGGACTTTGATGAGCATCCTTTACGCGATGAATCGGGGTTACCCACTAGTGGTACAAACGGGCGAGGGCTGAGACCCAAACATACTGCAATTTGAGAGAGGCCAGCCGAGTACGGCGAACGCCGATTCAGTGAGGCTGGAAGTTTGTTGCGGGAAACAGGACCACCTCAGCCCTCAACCTAAGGGGGGGTATACGCGTCTAAGATATTATCAGGCTTATTTTCCCTAAAAAAGCCCTATTTTGGCTTCTTTGGGATCAAATCGCCTACAAAAGTGTAAACGACGAAAACTGAAATCTACACCATCGGGGACAGGTCTCGCTGCCCTATAGCCTTAAAAAGAATGCCTCTGATTTAGTGAGTTAGCGAATTAAAATGGATACAGAAACCCGCTTCAAATTAGTCTCACAGAACTTACAGGAAATCATCACAAGAGATGAACTCAGAAACCTACTAGAAACAAAAGAGACCCCACGCGGCTACGTCGGCTTCGAGCCCAGCGGCATGATGCACGCAGGAACAGGACTCATCGTGGGAAAGAAGATGCAAGACTACGCTGAAGCAGGATTCCACTTCATCATATTCCTCGCAGACTGGCACGGCTGGATAAACAACAAGATGGGCGGTAACATGGAGAACATCCGTGCTGCCGGAGAATACTTCAAGGACTGTTTCACAGCCCTCGGGTTACCAGAAGGAAAAGTAGAGTATCTCTGGACAAGCGACCTAGTCGATGGCAAAGACTACTGGGAAAAGGTAGTCAGGGTTATGAAAGCCACGAGCCTCAAACGCATGCTACGGGCCATGCCCATAATGGGTAGAAGCGCAGACAGCATTGACGTTGAATCAGCTTGGGCACTATATCCGGCACTTCAGACAAGCGATATATTCCAGATGAAACTAGATGTAGCAGCAGCTGGAATGGATCAACGTAAAGTACACATGCTAGCTCGTGAGGTAGCGCCCAAACTCGGGTACACTCCACCTGTATGTCTCCATGGTCCACTTCTCCCAAGCCTACAGGATACTTCATTAGAGGGAAGCTTTGACGAGGACGAGAATATCAACAAGACCATTAAAGGCAAGATGAGTAAAAGCGTCGGTAAAGGCGCCATCTGGGTCAATGACTCAGCCAAGGAGATCAAGGAGAAATACCATGATGCCTTCTGCCCACAAAAAGTCGTGGAAGGAAACCCAGTCATGGATCACGCTAGATTACTTGTATTCCCCCACAAGAATGAGCTTCATATTGAGCGACCAAGCAAATTCGGTGGAGACATCAGCTTCTACAGCTACGAGGAACTAGCAGAGACCTACGCCAAGGGTGAACTACACCCACTTGACTTGAAGAAAGGCGTTGGAAAAGCGGTAATCGAGTTACTGGCTCCTGTGGAGGAGTATTTCAAGAAAAAACCAGAGAACCTTGAGAAAATGAAGGCTCTGGAGATAACTCGCTAGAGACGTAGGGCTAGATCACCTAGCCTACTACTATATCCCCACTCGTTATCGTACCAGCTGAGCACTTTTACCATATTACCCATAACACGAGTCTCAAGACAATCAAAAATCGAGCTATATGGACAATTGATATAATCTGTTGAGACTAGCGGCTCATCACTGTACCCCAGTATTCCCTTCATTGAACCCTCTGAAGCCTGTTTAAAGGCAGCATTAACCTCATCAACTGTGGTCTCCTTTTCTAGGTTCACCACCAAGTCAATCAAACTTACATCAGGCACAGGCACTCTGAACGCCATAGCATCCAGTTTGCCGTCAAGCTCCGGCATCACATCCTTGATCGCCTTCGCCGCTCCAGTGCTAGTAGGTATAATGTTTACAGCAGCTGCTCTAGCCCGTCTCATATCCTTGGCTGCTCGATCCAGTATCATCTGGGTGCTAGTATAGCCGTGAATAGTAGACATATACCCCTTCACGATGCCAAACTCCTCGTTCAAAACCTTGGCTACAGGAGCAAGACAGTTCGTTGTACATGAAGCATTACTGATGATGTGATGTTTCTCAGGATCATACAGGTGATCATTAACACCCAATACCACAGTGATATCCGGGTCCTTTGCAGGCGCACTGATAATCACCTTCTTCGCTCCAGCCTGGAGGTGCTTTGAAGCCCCCTCACGGTCTTTAAACCGGTCACTGGATTCTATGACCACATCCACTTCCATCTCCTTCCATGGAAGCTTCTCAGCGTCCGACTCATAGAGAACTTTCACCTCCTGACCATCAACCGTGAATCCATTGTCTCCTATCTCCACATCAAATGGGAAACGACCATGAACACTATCATATTTCAACAAGTGTCCAAGCTTTGCGGGATCACCCCTGTTCACAGCTACAAACTCTATATCGAGCCCTCTCTCGAAGGCGGATCTGAAGGCTAGGCGGCCTGTACGGCCAAAACCATTAATTGCGACACGTATACCCAACGCGATGCCTCAATTGATACCACATCACATAGACTTAAATTTAATCTCTGTTCGGGAACCTTTTTATTCACCAAGGCGATAAACCCAACTGCGTTAATAAGACGCACATCACTCTCACATGTAGGGGAACCCCGGATGAATGCGGTTCTCCTGATTCACATAGGAACGGATTAACGGGTTTCGTAAAGAGAAGAACGCCCCGGCAGGTCCCAATTGATTCTAGGGACCCCTGCGGTAAGGGTGATAGAGTATACAGAGATGATCACAGGTGAAAGACACAGAGAAATTCGCAGGCGCAAAATATGTAATAAAAGCTAACTTTACCATTGAAGGCGTTGTCGAAAAACATGATGTGATCGGGGCAATATTCGGACAAACCGAAGGACTTTTCCCAAAAGAGCTTGAGTTACGTGAACTCCAGAAATCAGGCAAGATCGGTAGAATAGATATTAATCTAAAATCATCCAAGGACTCCACAAGGGGCACAATTATTGCTCCCAGTAGCCTTGACAGAGCCGAGACCGCGTTAATAGCGGCAGCCATGGAGACCGTTGACAGGGTAGGTCCATGCGAGTCCAAGATAAACGTAGAGAACATTACTGATGTCCGCGTTGAGAAGCGTCAAAAGATCGTTGAAAGAGCGAAAGAACTCATGCGTGACTGGGTAGTGAAGGACGGCCAAGAGATCGAAAAACTGTTGGACGAGGTCCAGAAAGAGGACAAGAAGATCAAGGCAGTTCACTACGGCAGAGAAAGACTCACTGCAACCCCCGATATCAGCAAGAGCGACGAGATCATAATCGTTGAAGGCAGAGCGGACGTTAACAACCTCATCAAGAGCGGTGTCACAGGCGTCATAGCCATGGAAGGCGTAAAGGTCCCCAAGACCATTAGAAACCTCACAAGCAGAAAAGAGGTTACGGCTTTCCTTGATGGTGACAGAGGCGGAGACCTGATACTACAAGAGCTTATGCAGGTAGCGCCACCAACTTATGTGGCACGTGCTCCAAGAGGCAAAGAAGTTGAAGAACTCAGCCCAGAGGAGATCGATAAAGCACTAGATGCCAAGAGACCCTTAGAGGATGCAAAAGCCAAGCCAGAGCCAGAGGAAAAAGCACCAAGGTTCTCAGAGGAGATAGTTAATTTAACTAATGACCTCAGGGGAACCCTTGAAGCAGTACTCATCAAGACTGATGGCAAACAGGATGGACGTATCCCAGTTAGCGAACTAGTTGAGAAGCTGAAAGATGCAAACGATGTCAAGCTAGTAGTCTTTGATGGCATTGTTACTGGTCGCTTAATTGATACTGCCCGCGAGAAAAACATCGACACCATAATCGGTGAAAGAGTTGCTGAAGGCGTCCGTATTCCACGAGGCGTGGAAGTACGTAGCTTCAAAAACTTAAACTAATTTTTTATCACTTTTTTCTTAGTCTACGACGAATAGCTGAGTCACTGTTAGCTAACTCGTTGAATACGGTGCCTATGGATTCATCGGGAGCCAATTCCCGTTTGATATATACACCTGTTCTACCGACACGTGTGCGTCGTTCAAGGGTTCGTTGACGCTGAAGGACTATTCTAGTGTCAACTCCAAGTTTCTTCGCAACTATTCCCTCAATTCCCCTTATAGGGGTCTCAGTGTGTCCATTCTGATTGGGTTCTATGAATAGTAGGTCTTTGTTGACCCCGGGTACTCTGATATCATCAAGGAGCTGAGGATAGGTTATTCGCCCAGCGAATCCCGTAAAATCCTCCTCGGAGGGGTTCAATGGAACAAGGGGGAAGCTGTATCCTCTTAGCTCGTCTATGTAGATGTATGCTTTCGCCCCATAGCTTGGGGTTGCCTGTATTATTTCTCGATGGGTATATCGGATGCCGGCTGACTCCAGTGTAGCGGTGATAAGCGTTGGTGAAGGAGGAGTAGGAAGATAGACATCAATATCGCTTGTATTTGATACGTCGCCACGAGCAATGCTGCCGTATACTATGCTACGTATATGAGCGTCTTCGAGGGGCTTCATCATCTTTTTTGATTCTTCTCGTAGCCTCGCAAGGGTCTCCCAGTGTTCAGCGTTATAGTTTACTTGGTTTTCCTGCAAGGTTCTCAAGCTTCTTTGCGGTCTACTTATATTTTGAGGTTCCTCACTACCAAGGAATATGTCGCAAGAGACCGCCACACTGGGGCTAATACTGGTTGGATGGACCGCGTTTTATTTCCTAGCCAAACAATTCAAGCTCGATGAAAAAGGCTGGGACATAGCGCCTTTATACGCTCTCTACAAGTCAACAAGGCTAAATGATATAATCGACAAAATGGCTGCGATAAACCCCACAGGATGGAAAACACTCGGAAACATAGGTATAGCTGCCAGCGTCGGACAAGGGGGATTCATCTCATATATTCTATTGAAGAATATCTGGAGCTTCATCTTTGTCCCAGAGCAGGCTTCACCCGTACAGCCACTGATCCCCGGGGTCACCATCAGCGCAAACAGTCTACCATGGTTTCTACTAGCCGCGGGAATAATCATATTGTCTCATGAGCTTGGGCATGGTGTAATGTGTATTGTGGAGGGAGTGAAGGTGAAATCGGCGGCGGTTATGTTTGCGGTTATTACTTTTGGTGGTGCAGTTGAGCCTGATGAGGAGGATATGGAGAAAGCTAGCATCTGGTCTCGTATGCGTATCTACGCTATGGGCAGTATCATCAATCTGATTACAGGGCTTCTAACGATCCCAGTTTTCATTTTCTTCGGTCAAAGTATGCCAATCTATCTGGTGATTTTCTTTAACTGGTTATACTTTGTAGCCATCAACCTAGCCATGATGAACATGCTACCAATCGGACCACTGGACGGAGGGCAGATGTGGCGAGAGTTTACACAAAGATTCAGCTATGGTCAGAGTCTGCGCACTGGGGCAACCTATGGCTTCATCGGTTTAATTCTGATGAATATAATTTTGAGCCTAGCAAAGTTCGGATTAGTGCCAATATAAGGCGCTAGTCTTTTGCTATGGCTCGTCTTTGCTCTTCTTGTAGCTTTTCCAGTGTACTAGGTTCGGGTACACCAAGGAATGTTATCACAAAGCATAATGCCGCCGTTACTGCGCCAATAACGAAAATGGTGCTAAAACTGAATGCATCCTTGATCCAGCCACCTACTAGTGCACCCATGGTACTGCTTTCGTCTACGATGGTCATGTAGAGCCCCATTCCGAAGCCACGTATCTCGGGTCTCATGAGGTCAGCAGCATATGTACGAGTAGTAGTTTGCAAAACCGCGTTACTGATGGATTCAAGTGCTCTGATAACTAGAACAGAGTTATAGTCAGTTACATTCCTGTAACCTAGCATAGTAGCCACAAGCAGAAGCATACCAATAAGGAATGTTGGTTTTCGTCCCCACCTATC
>Ga0272443_10003287_pt1 | contig 19205 bp, 16 predicted proteins | sample SSMAcet12_FD_193581 | JGI IMG/M metagenome (GOLD analysis project Ga0272443, IMG submission 193581) | Marine sediment archaeal communities from Little Sippewissett salt marsh, Falmouth, MA, United States - SSM-Acet-12 | ecosystem: Environmental > Aquatic > Marine > Wetlands > Sediment ... | reverse complement strand
CATCTGCCCCTCTTCTGCACGGGTTACCGACAGAGAGGGCGGTGCCGGTTTGGCCTTGGGAATCTCAACCGGAAGTGACTGAGCCGGAGCCGTTGCTTTCTTCGCGGTGGGCTTCGGGGATGGCGCGACTTCCGTTTCCGTCGGGACATCTGTTTTCACAGGGAGGGCACGTGCATCCCTTCGGGGTTCTGCTGCTGCAGGCAGGAAAGCAACCCCCTTGACCAGCGGAACGCAATCGAGGAGCTTGTCTGCGGCAGCTTTCATGACCTCCTCGACCAGGGGAGCCGAAGGAGCGGCTTCAGGCGATTTATACGCGTAATTCATCCTCCATACGGTCTTTCCGGTCGCGGTCTCTACCAGTTTGGCAAAGACCCCGAGTGCCGTCTGAGAGTAAGAGGCCTGGGTTCCTTGGTAACTGTATAACAAGGAAATCACAAGAAACGCATCCGCTCTTTCCCACGGGCCTTCTCCGGAGATATCCTCATGGAGGACATACTCCCTCTGAAGCAGAAACGGTCGGCGTTTCTCAAGGGCCGACTGCATGAAAATCTCTCCAAAAAGAGGATTCTGTCCCCGGTCGTTCTCCAGCACGATAACAAGGTTCCTTACAGTGGCGAACTTGAAACTGTCATCGGCACAAGATGAAAGATAAACCTTGGGAGAACAGCCCGCTATCAGCAGAACGACTGCCACGACCGCAGCCACGGTCAATTGAAAATGTTTCCGCCACATCGGAATCGCCATATCACTTCACCGCCCGCTTCAAGACCTTTGCACAACGACTGATTATGCTACTTCGATCCCCCCTTTGTCATTTCGACTCCCCCTTGTCATTTCGACTCCCCCCGTGTCATTTCGAGCGAAGCGAGAAATCTTTAGAGATTCCGCATCTGCCATTTCGACCACCACCCCTGTCATTTCGAGCGAAGCGAGAAATCTTTAGAGATTCCATCTCTGTCATTTCGACCACCACCTCTGTCATTTCGACCACCACCTCTGTCATTTCGACCGAAGGGAGAAATCTTGTCCTTCTGAATCCTGTATCTTAAAGATTTCTCGTTACTACGTTCCTCGAAACGACATTGTGCAAAGGTTTAGTTATCTAAAGATAGGGACTGATAGAATACCCACTTTACGGGAAAGTATAAGAAACGGTTCCCTGTATGTCAAGGAAATCTCAATACATTAATGAGTGTTCATCAAGGCCCTGTTCCTAATTTTAATTATCTCAACACCAATGCCAGCACGATCCCCAGGATCAGCCACACCGGCACCGAGATCAGAAGGGCCAGGGTCAGCCCGCGAAACGTGCCCAACTGTCTGCGAATGGTATGCCGCTCCAATGCCCGGCTGACAACGACCTCCAACTCCTTCAGCTTGACCGGTTTGGGGAGCAAGTCGTAGGCCCCTTTTTTGATCGCCTCCACAGCCGACTCAACGGTGCCGTATCCCGTGATAATAATAACAGTCGCCCGATTATCCAGTCTCACTATCGTTTCCAGAAGCTGCATTCCGTCCATATCCGGCATCACAAGGTCGGTGATGACGAGCTGAAAATCCCCCTCTTCAAAAGCGGAAAGCCCTTCGCGACCCCCGTAAGCGGCCGTAGCCCGGTAGCCCAACCTCTTCAGTTGTTCAACAAGGATATCCGCCGTTTGCCTGTCATCATCCACAACAAGAATGTGAATGTCTTCCTCTTGGAAAAAACTCATATCTCACCCCACTCTTTGCTCTTTTTCGCTCCCCTTCTCTCCTCACAGAAACAAGGTTTCTGTCTCTAATCCCAACACCTTATCAGTATGCGCCCCTCCCGGTGATCATACGCCCTACAGTCTGTAAAATGATTTTTATATCCAGCCAGAAATTGCGGTTGAGCGCGTACCAATTATCCATTCGAACACGCTCCTGGTAATCTTCCGTATCGCTACGTTTGCTGACCTGCCAGATCCCGGTGATCCCCGGCTTGAGGGAACAGTAGAGTCCGCCGTTCTCCTGGTAATAGTCATGCAATTCCCGGTACACGATGGGCCGCGCCCCCACCACACTCATCTCTCCCTTGAGCACATTGATGAACTGGGGCAGTTCATCCAGGCTGGACTTCCTTAAAAACCTGCCGATCCAGGTCACCCGCGGGTCATGCTTAAGTTTGAAAGATCTGTCCCACTCGGCCTTTGCCTCCGCGTCTTTCTCCAGGATCTCCTCCAAGCGTTTGTCGGCACTGACGTGCATAGTCCTGAACTTGAGACATTCAAACCGCTTCCCCGCTATCGTCACCCGCGGGTGGCCGTAAAAAACAGGCCCGCGGTCCTGGAGCTTGATTAGGAGAGCGATAAGCAGGGTCAGGGGGAGAGAAATGAAGATCACCGCCAGTGAAAAACAGACATCAAAAATCCGCTTTTTGCTCGAGTCCGGGTTGAAGCCCAGGAGCAGCAAGCTTCCCAAACGCTCAATGCGGGAATTAAAAGATTGGAAAACGTACAGATCTGGGACCAGATAGATGCGCGCGCCCAAGGTCCGGCAGGAATAGAGAATGCGATGTATCTCCTCCTCCATACGTAATGGAAGCGTGATATATACCAGGTCCACCGGATGGTCCTGCAGATATCCCGGCAAGTCGGCAAGAGTTCCGAGCACCGGTCTCCCGGTCCACTCATCCTTTCCCAAGCTCTCCGTTGTCTTGAAATCGTCGAAAAAACCCACGATCCGGATCCCCGCCCAAGACATCTCCTTGATATAATTGGCCACGGAAACTCCCAGTTCACCGGCACCCACAATGGCAGCAGTCCTGACATTTTTCCCCCTGGAACGAGCAGCGCGGAGCATAGCCCGGGCCAAACCGTGAAAGATAAAAAGGGAGAGGGGTGCGATCATAAACCAGCTTACCAGCACTACCCTGGAGTATGTGGCAGCCACCTTGAAGGCGAAGAACAGGAACAACACAATAAAAACCATGCTGACCCAAGCCCCCAGAATTGTTCCGAACTCTCTCAGGTATTTCTCCCCCCGCCACGGGCGATAGAGGCCCCAGGCAGGAAAGATCAGGAGACTCAGAGCAAATGAAAGGACACTCAGGCGCGTATATTGTTCCGCCCAGAACCCGATGTAGATCATGACGATCGGGTAGAGCAGTCCTGCAACGATCGAGCTGTCAAGCAGACGCAACAGCTTCATCAGGAAGGGACTCGATTCTCTTAAGGTCAGCCCCTTGCGGTCAAACATAAAAATTTCCTCCTAATGACCGAATATTTACAAAAAACTAGGTGTTTATCATTGAGGCGATCAGTCTATTGACATTAAACTTTTTGCGTATACACGGCTCAGCAACGGTCTGACGTTGCATGTTGTAGCACGTGATGTAATTTTTGCTGGAAAATTCCCTGAAAAATAAGACAGAATGTTGGTCACCACCATTCTTCAACTGTCCACCCCCTATTGACGGCAACTTTTCTTAGTTTATCTGTCGGTGATACTGCTATGGGGTTTCCAACTAACTCTAAGAGTGGTATATCCGATTCATGATCTGAATAGGCATACGAGTTTGCTAAATTTAAGCCCTTATTTTCCACCAGTAACTTCAATCTATGCGCCTTTTCAGCACCTACGCAATCTCTACCTTCAAGCTTCCCTACAAATTTTGTATTTTCATAAAACAGTCTTGAACACTCATACCCATCACATCCCAATTGCTCTGTTAGTGAGTGAATGTATATATCTGGGCAAGAGGAAATGATGAAAGTGAAATGACCTTTTCCCTTATGCCATTCAATTTTTTTTAATGCCCTTTTTCTTACGATTTCTAATAAATACCTTTCAAAGAAGAATTGACCAACTTGTCGAACAAAACGCCTGTCTTTTCCTTTCAAACATACAAGTGCCTTTTCTTTAAAAACTTGTAGGGAAATAATTCTCGTTTTTCTCAGAATACCCCAAAAAACTAACCGGGGTACAAACTGCCAGTTGTAGAAATTATGGAGGTATTGCCTTTTGAGAAAATACCGGAAAGAATCTCGATTAGTAATAGTTAAATCTAAATCAAAAAAAGCACCAATCTTTTCTTCATCTCTCAGCATGGCCACTTTTTTCTTAGGCAATCTTTCGCTTGAGCAATTTATAACGTTCCCAACACTCATTGTATTCCTTCGAGTCATAAGACCACGGGAAAGCAAAGATCACCTGATTAAAAAGCGAAATATCAGGGTGCCATACCGGGTTTTTCTGAGTGGTTGTTATCACAGCTGTCCTGATGTTATCCACAGCGTACCCATGGGTCATCAGGAAATCGACGACCGCTTTTAGAGAATAACCCGTATCAAGAGCGTCATCAACCACCAACAGCTTTTTCCCTTTTGGCGGCATTTTATCTTCGACACAAACATTCCTTTCTTTACTAATCCCATGGATATTTGATCTGATTTCAAGATTACGCAAGAAATGGGTTACGGACCTTGGAAGATATCTCAGAACGATTTTTATCTGAGATTTGACAGAAGTGCCGCTCCTGTTTGTAGCAATACCGCTGATAGTACAATCAAAATATTTTGCAACTTCGCATCCTGGGAATAAACCAACCCTCTCCACATAAAGAACATGTTCCGGGATATATCCACTTTCGTGCACTTTTCGGGCTAACATGATCGAATATTTTTTAAGTTCGGAAAGATTTATGTCTTCTATCTTGTTGTTCAAGGGGAATCTCTAAGATTTTAGAACAGCCATATTATTCAAGGTGATAGGTCCCTTTTTCGCTGAACCTGTTTTTGAGACTTTTTATCACATCAGCAAAAAAGATCGGATTGATCATGTGAAGTCCCTGAAATAGAAGACTTCTTAATGCGTTCGAATCCTTTAGCTTGTGATAAAAGGTTATCCAGAACGTTCTTGGCGAAAACATATAAGGCGTTTCTTCACCTGATGTTATAAACCTCGAAAGTTCATATGTGTTTCTTCCCCATCTGTCTAAGAGCGTGGAAACCGGGGTAGGCACGAAATTGAACAGTTTTTTGTGAATGTATTCAACCAAAGTGAGGTTTGTAGATATGGCATATGAAAGTCTTTGTTCTTCTGCGAATGTTATTAATACCTCCAGATCAAAATCATTTTCGTTAAGATGATATAGGGGCATATAAAAGTGTTCAAGCTGAAAGGTACGTTCTGGAAATACGTTATGGAAAAGGATAATCGCCAACTCCACCTCTTTTTTGACATTTTGAAATTGTTTTTCGTTTAATTGTCGCGTCTCAACGTAAGGCTCCAAGGAACGTTTATCGATATAGAGAAAGTAATCGGTCGAAATATCTGAATACATATCGATATAATAGGTACCGCCCTTCTTCCCTTTACCGGTCTTGCCTATGCCCTTCGGGTGAATGAGTGTTGTCTGCATAGGCGCCCACTCATGGAACTGGTAGTTTTTGGCATACAGGTGGTCGAGTACGGCTTTGAACTGTTCCTTATCTCCGAAATTGATAACATCCGTATCATTCGGCGTAGCAGGATACGGTTTCAGGGATTTGAAGATGGCATAATCCTTAACGCTGAACTCGTTGAGTGCCTCTCCGAGGTTCGATATAATATCCAATGTCCTGATTCTCCGGGCATTGAGTTTCTGGTATTTTTTTTCCAACTGAGCTGGCCAGCCCTCCTTACGGTGGATGGTCAGATAGAGCAGGGCAACCCTGTTGACGAATGCCTTATCATATATTTTTTCTAAAACAGCAGTAGGAACATCCGGAAAACCTTTAACGAAAGGTGAGCCAATTATTTTAATCAAGTCGAAGGTGGACACCATTAGACCTTATCCATAAAAGAATTTTCTACTTACTGGTTGACTAAATGGCTATAGATATTTTCTATTCTGGGACACAGGTCTTTTTTATTAAACACCTGTTTCACTCTCTCCTTGCCAGCTAACCCCATTGTACCAAGCAACTCGGGGTTTTCAAGAAGCTGACAAATTCTTTCGGCCATTTGTTTATGATCTCCAGCCTTATAAAGAACACCTGTTATGCCGTTAGCAATTTCTTCTGGAACTCCCCCAGCATCAGCACCAACCACAGGTTTGGCACAGTACATCGCTTCCATCACCACTCCGGGAAGCGGGTCAGGGGATGTGGACGAATGAACAAAAATGTCAAAGGATTGCATTACGTCCGTTATGTCAGAGCGATGACCAGTAAAAATTAATTTGTCAGTAATATTAAGTTTCTCTGCAAGAGCTCGCAACTGGTCGGCGTAATTTCCCCTGCCCCTGCCCTCCACCGCTCCGCCGACAACCAAAAACTTCGTATCACAAAATCGCTTGAGAACTTCTGCAGCGGCCTTCACAAAAACATCTTGTCCCTTCCACGGTTCCAACCTGCCCACACACCCGACTACTTGATCATCGGGTCCAATACCAAATTCTTTTCTGATATCGTTTCCTTTTGTGAAATGGCCAACCTTATCCATATCTATCCAGTCATAACAGGTTGAAATATCTGGCAAGATGGTACCGTTTCTGGAAAACATCTCCCTGGCAACACCGTCCGATACCGTTAAAACAATATTATTTACACGATAGACAATATTAGTTAGCAGCCTTTTCAACCATGCAGGTGACACAAGAATCCAGCGGACATACTGCGTAACAGAGATTTTCTCAAGCCTCCCGGCAATTGGCCCGTAAATGTCAAGCAGGTCATTGCCGTGAACAATGTCCACCTGCTCGTTTTGTATTATTTTGCGGATCCGTTGGACAGTGGGAAAAAATTTGGCAACAAGCTTTAAAAGGGAAAAGGGGTTAATACTTTTTTTGATCCTCTCCATATCAATAAGATATGTCTTGATCCCTGCTCTCTTGTAAAGGTCAAGTATCTCGGTCTGCACGGAAAGGCAAACAACCGGCCGGAATTGTTCCTTATCGAGTTCATCCGCAAGTTTGAACAGGCAGTAATCCGCACCACCAATATCCTTATTATTGGCATGCACATAAAGAACTGTTATTTTGTTATTTTTATCCATTAGAGCTTATAACTTTCCTGGCATTAATCAGCATCTGTTTCTGGGATTTAATTCCGTCGAGAAGTATAAAATTATACGTTTCGGCCAACGCCAGGTATCGTTCCCTTCTTTCTTTCAGATATTCGATGCCCTGAATATCGCCCTTTCTCCTGTACGCAACTTCCTCAGGGAGATCGATGAACATGATAAGGTCTGGTCGGGGTGCAAAGATAAAAAAAAGTCTGATAAGTTTATTCGCGTAGTTTGTCTCCTTGTTTGTGGTTAAGGAAAGGTTCACAGCAATGTCGAAAATGTACCTGTCAATAATAAGCTTCCGCCCAAAAAGTACGGGAACGGTCACCTTGAAGAATACCTGAATTAAATAGTCGATAAGCCAAACAATCGCGTAAATATTCGCAAGTAATGGGAAACGGTTACTGGTTGCTTTTTTAGTCCTGTTGTAATGATCATAGTCACCGAATTCATCGGTTTTCCGCATAACGGAAAATTTCGCCAGTATTTTAAAGGGATAAAGGAGTTTTGCGAAATATTGGCAATATTGATAACGTACGCTGGAATCCTGAATTTGCAGGTCAGCGGCAAGCGACTTGGCAAGGGTGGTTTTCCCCGCACCATCGATGCCAATTATGTTAATGAGTTTGAACTTCCTCATAAATATTTTTACGTTATATATAGAAATCTTTACTTAAAGAACGAATCACTGCAGAAGTTGGAAATATTCTGCTTCAATACGACCAACAATTTGTTCCCAGTCGTAGGGCAAAACCTTTTTCCTAGTTCTACAAACTTTTTCATACGAAAAGTCCTTTACACTTGCGATTATGTCTTCATCATCTTCCACATAGTGCAGTCCCCCCCCTTGGTTGAACAGCCTTGGAAGTGCGCCGAAAGGTGTTGTGACGATCGGAAGGTTGCAAGCCATGGCTTCGAGGACCGAAAGCGGCAGATCAATGGCCCCAACTTGGTTGTAGGTGTCAGGCAGTTTGTTCCCGGTGTCCCTTATTGGGAAAACATAAAGATCTGATGCTTTATATATTATTGAAATGTCGTCGAAATATTCATGAAAGATTAAAACTCCGGAACGCTGCAAGTCTTGTTTTATATTGTCGTCAGATTTCTCTGTAGTTCCTCCCACAATAACAACTTGTATCGATTCTATTTGTTGCATCTTTTTAAATATATCAAGTCCTCTATTTAACTTGATATGACCCACATGCAACACAATCCTTCTGTCCTTAGGCAAACTAAGTTTTTGCCTCAGGATACGTTTTTCACTTTTCGAGACTATGTTAAATTTGTTGCAGTCAACTCCGTTTGGCATAAAACTAACTTTACACCTTTTCTCTTGGAAAAAAGCTTCGAATCTTTTGGATTGAGTGAGAACTAGGTCCGGTCTCAAAAATGGAATGGCCCATCTGCTGTGTTTTGAAAAATACGGCCTAGTGGCTGAAAGGACAATTTTTGTTTCACCCTCAAGTAATAACTTTACCCCCTTCAAAATCATAAGACTGCGGATTGTGGGGCCATGGAGGTAATGAACTATTTCAGGTGCAAACCGCCTTAACCTCAAAAAACAATCCTTTCTAAACATATCGCGCGAGTTAGACGCCAATACACTATGCCTTGCCGATAAAGCATCTCTAATCGTCTTGCTGATGTTTTTCATCCCCTCGTCAGGGGTTCCTGAAAAATCACCTAAGAGACAGATTCGCATTTCATTCTCGATTCAATGCAGCCAAGGCGTTTGACGCCTGTAGAAATGAAAAGTCCCCCCGAAAAATCATTCGATTAGTGGCAGCCAACATCCGGAAGAACCTGTTCATAAATGTATAGGAGAGGTCTTCAACAGTATTATTTTTCTTGAAAACCCTGAGAGAATTGTATCGTCTAACAACCATTTTGTGTTCGTCGTGAAGGACTTGCTGAAGTCGAGCCGTTTTAGCATCGCCATGGATTCTTGCAATTCCAAGAGGGGATTTTATTTGCTTAAATTTTGCTCCATTGCAGGCAGCTCTGACCCAAAACTCAATATCCATACAGAAATTGAGAGATTCATCAAGATAACCAATTCGATCCAGTACGCTTTGCCTGAAAAAAACCGCTGGTTGACTGCTTAGTTGGCGACCCCAAAAGAGAGTAACAAAGTGATAAGGAGGGCTCTTCCTTGAGAATATTTTCTGCCCTTTATAGTCGATGATTGTAAAGTCTCCAAAATAGAAATCTGCATCTCGGCATTTATCAGATGCTTCTGCAATAGCTTGGAGCGCTCCTGGTGATAGGAGATCATCTGAATTGATCCAGTTGACAATCTCGCCGGTTGCCTTCTTAAAGCCCTTATTGATCGCATGTGTTTGACCACGATCTTTTTCACTGACCCAATAAGCCAAGTGGTCTTTATATTCCTTGATGATGTCAACAGAATTGTCCGTTGAACCACCATCAATGATGATATATTCTAAGTTTGGATAGTTCTGGTTGAGGATACTTAAAATAGTATCTTCTAAATACTGTCCCTGATTATATGAAGGTGTCACTATTGAGATTTTAGGATACATTATTAAGTTTCAAAAATATAGAATCGATGTGATTAATAACCTGGCTAACCGCAGTAGCCGTACAAAGACCATTAATTACAATATCAGCGTACGCCCTGGTCGGTTCCACATGCTCATTATGCATCGGCCTGACTGAAGTCAGGTATTGCTTGACCACAGAGTTAACAGTCCTGCCACGATCCTTTATATCCCGCGTCAATCTGCGAATAAATCTTATGTCTGGCTCAAGATCCACATATATTTTATAATCAAAGCAACTCCTGATTTCAGGATTCTCAAAGAGCAATATGCCTTCAACCAGTATCAGTTCCGTCGGGCAAACAGTCTTGATTTTACCAGTGCGAGTATGTGTAACAAAGTTATATTCAGGAGCGTTAGCCGATTGCCCGTTTTTCAACCGTCTAAGGCTTTCGTATAGGAGGTCATTGTCAAAAGCTTCAGGTTTATCAAAGTTATATTGAGCCCTTTCATCTTCGGGCAAATGCTTTAAGCATTTATAATATGAATCATGATTTAAAACTGTAATGTCAATTTGGGAATGTTGGCAAATCTGATTGCAGATGGTTGTCTTACCCGCACCGGTACCACCGGCTATGCCAATGATAACTGGATATTTCCTTGCCACTATCATAACTTAATGAAGTTTGATTGCCTTCGCGACCTCGCCACCCGGGTGAATTTCGTTCAACGCAGCTTTGACAAGACCAATCCAATCTTGCCTTGTTTCTCCCGATACCGGTTGTCCTAGAAGTTGTGCTGCCTTGTTCATCATTTTGCCGTCATAACTTTCGGTACCAATAGAAAATAACAACAAGGGCACCAGCGAAATGGAGTAGGATCTTCTGGATTTTTGATAATTGTCTAATAATCGTTTTACAGACAAAAATTGACCTCCACCTCTAATCGTTTTACCGATAAAAGTCTTTAATTCAAACTGATCCTCAGGCTTTTGCAAAGAAACATAATCACACCAATCACTAAACCTTACATTAAGTCGATGCTGTTCATAATACTGATAAAAAGTATCCATGAGGCGAGAGATTTGGAACCACCACTTGGTCAAATCTCGTTGATAAAATCTCCCAAAGTCAGGTCGCAATTTATGCTCCAGCGCTTCCCTGTACTTCATAAGAATTTCCTGTCCCGCTGGAATATCCGAAAAATCAAGGTTGGTGATACGTTTCAGTCGTTCATTATAGAGGTGGTGGTACATACCTCTCAGAAGGAGGATAGAATCACCCATGGCTAGTTGAGCCTTGGTGCACTCAATCACAAAATTTTCTTTTTTCTTTTCAGGAACACCGCCTTTGCAGAGGGCATAGAGGGCAGCAATCAACATACCCGTCCCCCGGTTCCGGAGTAGCCAGGTTCCTTCAAAGAGTGGAATATTTTTTGCCCTCCAATCTGGCATTCTTGCAGTGGGATCCTCGTTCCCAAAAACCAAGACATGTCCCTTTTTGACCTCAAAATTTTCAATCCTTAAAATTCTTGCCTTGGAAAAATACGAAAGCGGCTTCAACGCCAAGTCAACCTGCTTAATTTCCAATTCGTCGGCCAGCTCGGCTGCAAGCTGTTCCAGTGGAGCATGAAATTTTTTATAAAGCTTTGTATAATGTAGTCTATTTTTTCCCTTTAATGCGATGACGAAATCGTAATCATTCACTACATGGATTATGCCATTTTGCACAACAACAGAGCCTTCACCACGACCGAACCCTCCACAAAGCAAAATAGAGTGGATGTGCTTGCCTAAAAGATTACGAACCTTGGAGGATATATATTCCACGTCAGTCCAGATCTTTTTGTACACTTTCTTGTCTTTATCGATCGTCAAATGCATTATTATTCAATCAAGCTTTGGAGTTTACATCCCTCAGGCATTGGCAAGGCGAGTAAATTCAGAATGGTGGGGAAAATACTTCTCATATCAACCGGCTCTACAAGCTTCTTTGGTTGCTTCACCTTAGACGAATGAATCACCAAAGCTGACTGCTGCTCAGGTGTTTCAGGTGCATACCCATGCATGCCTTTTACAGGTTTTCTGTTCTGATAAAAGTTGGGGGAAATCAAAACGCCAGGATCAGCCAGAAAGATAATGTCACCGAATTTATCGTGCGAATAATTCAGATGGTACCTATCCTTTTCAGCCTGATTCAGGGTATGGCCACCCTTAATATTTTCTAGCATATCAACAATTAATTTCTCTGCCCTATCCGAGAAAAACCAAAATCTGGCCATTGTTGAATCCAGGAACATGAGATAATCTTTTTCTAGACAAAGCGGAAGTTTTTTGAGTTTAGACCAGATATCGAGATGCCGCCTTACTGCTATCATCCCATGATCTCCTATAACAACCAAATGGACTTCGGTAAAACGTTCATTTGCAATTTCAATGATACGCTTAATCCCTTTATCTATCTTTTTCAAACCAGCCTTTATTTCCTCTGCTTCAGGACCATACCGATGACCAATTTTGTCCAAGTCTCCGATGTGAAAAAAAGCAAACTCGAACGGAGGAAATAGGCTTTTTTCGACCCTCGAAACAACAGAATCCATATTAACCTTATAATTTGGAAACCCATGATACAGCCAGACTCGATTAGCTTTCCGCAAAATATCAAAAATACTACTGTCTGGTCCGTCAAAAGTTGGCTCATCTATCCGGCAGTGCATAGGAAAACCAAAATATTTCAATAAATGAAATGGTATCCGGGCAGTTGAAAGGGTGGGGGACAAGCAACGCTGCCCTGCAATACGTTTTATCAACCTTCGAAGAGCTCGTTCAGGAAGGTCAGGCAGCAGGTTCAAAACGTACGCCCATTGACCGAGAAATGAAAAAGGGCTTTTACCGGGATCATACCAGAATTGTGCTCCACCATTCGACTCATCCGGGTAAAGCCCAGCGGTGTATGCTGCATCTGGTTCGAACCCAAAGGTAGGAATGAGTGAGCCATAGACACCTTGTCTTTTTAAATCAAATAGTAATTGTGTCTTAGCTTCCTCTATATAATCAAAGCGACAACCGTCTAACTGAACAAGTATCACCAGATTATTTCTTTGCTGCTTGGGACTATGCTTTCTATATTTTTCCACAGGGGTTTTCCCCTATAATTTTTGAATAGATATCGCTTGTCTTTTGTACAATCATCTGTGGCTTCCATCTCTCGGCTGCACTGCGTCTCCCTGCTGAACCCATTTTTACCCTTAATGAAGGATTTTCGATTAAAATCTTCATTTTCTCAGCTAACTCCACTACATTTTTAGGCTCAAACAAAAATCCACTTTCCCCTTCCTTTACCATATATGGAATACCAGAAATTCGGCTAGCAATTACCGGCAGTCCAACTGCCATTGCTTCAGCGATGCACATGGGTGCAGTTTCTTCAATGGACGTAAGTACAAGACATGCTGACTTTGAATATTCTTCTGCAAGTTGTTCAGGAAACATAAAACCTTTAAAATTGATACGTTGAGATATATTGTTCTTAATCATTGTGGGGACAATAACATTATTATAATAATCTCCTCTCTTGATTGGGCCAACTACATTTATATTCCAATCACTGGCATTCGAATTTGCAACTAATGTGGAAAATGCCTCAAGTAACGTACCTAAAGATTTCCTTTCGAGGGTATCTCCTACAAATAAAATAGTTTTATTATTATTTGGTTTTGCTAGCACATCATAATAAATATCCGAAATAGGATTCTCAATTGGATACATTTCTGCCTTTGTGTATTGTGCTAACATCTGTTCCACATAGGGACTGATCACTATAAGATTTTTTGTATATCGCAAGGTTTTCTTTTCTAAATGCGCGAAATAGCGCATTCTGGAAAAAAGTGGGGTTTTTACCTTTTTAACAATTTCTGACATAATCCCGTGGACTGTTACTATGCACGGATAACCAGAACTAACAGCAGCATATGGCCAAATGTGTTCCGTACCAATTCCGTGAACAATATCAGGTTTTATTGTTTCAATAAGTTTATGACTTTGCCTTACAAAATTATTAAACATCGTCAAACCTGTCATTAATTTTGATTCAACTAAATAAAAAATGTGAAGATTATTCTCTTCTATTATTGTAGTCTTATTTAAGACTCCTTTTCCTGAGGTTATAACATAGATCTCGGTATTCGCAATTTTTCGCAATTCATTTACAAAAGTAAAGTTCCAGCTTGTAATTCTTTTAATTGCTTTTTTTTGAATCCCTAATCTATCTATGAAAGGGTAAATTGGATAATTTCCTAGTATAACAACTCGCATATAATTTTTATGTCCTCACTTTATTTATTTTATATGGGCCTGTTTAAACTGAGAATGTTGGTTATTTCCTCGGGCTAAGATCTCTACTTTTTAAGAAGACTTGATCTTCTTAAACTGATTTAAATTTGAATAGCAAGCAGCTAGCCCCAATAATATCCAAATCGGCATCAATATGGGGTAGAAAAAACTAAATATTAACATTGTTAATATTGATATATTCAGTGATATTAGCTGATTACTATCGTTTCTTTTTATTATACCTAAAAAAAGCAATAAGAATAAAAAATAACCAATGATGCCGGTTCGAGATAACATTGTAAGATGGCCGTTATGTACATGTTTAGTTACATCTCCCCATATTTCAGTTGTTATTTCCTTATTTCCCCATCCACTTCCCCAAATAGGATATGAATAGAATTTATGAACTTCTGCTTTCCAAGCAGATAATCGTGCCATGCCTGCCATGTCGTCATAATACCTCGTTGAGGCAAACAATAATCGTTTGCTAAAAACTTCACTAATCGGTCGCATATAAGAATTATCCAATGTTGAAAAAAATGCACCAATTACGATGGAAAAGAACACAATGCTAACTATAACATTTTTTTGTTTTATTCTTTTAAATTCAAGAAGGAATTTAACAACAATACCTCCAATAAAACCTAACCATACAGATCTGTGCTGACAGATGATAATAGAGATAATAAATAAGGATTGTATAATTATATAGTATTTATATCTTAATTTTTCCCTCAAATAATATGCCGACAAAAAAAACCCAATAGGCATTGCAAGTGCTTTCCCTGCTGCGAAAGTTCGGACTACCTGACTATACAGAATTAGATTTGTCGTGAATATATAGAAAGCGCTTAATGAAACTACCAAGCCTGTTAATATTATGGACTTAATAATATAATTAAAGTCTTCTGTATCTCTGATTTTCAAAATAACGTATAAGAAAAATAATAAGGAAAGGTAGTATTCTCTCCCTTCGCCAATACTCCATTGGCCATATTTCGGAAGTCCTCTAAAGGAACAAAACACGTTATAAATAAAATATAACATTACTATCAAAATATACGGACTAGTCTTTCTTGCTGATTCTTTCGCCAACACTATACCTAAGAGTGTAATACCAAAAAGAATGTATATCGGTTTGATCGCACCACCTATTTCTATAATCTTTAATCTTGTTACTATTAAATAAAAATAGAAATAGAAAAAATAACTCCATGCAATAAAAAGTCGCGGACTTTTTATTGAGAATAAAAGTAAAATTCCTAAACAAATTAAAACAACTATTGTCAGCATAATTTGTAAAAGTTAAACACCTTCTCTACAGGTAGGGGATAAAAGTAGTGAAAGTCGGCTTTTTCTTTGGATAAGATGTTTTCATTAGGAAACATACATAGCCCGCAAGAGATGGGTGCCGAAGAGCCCTGTTGATATGCTTTTGTACCCTATGAGCGGTTCCTCCTTTCTTTTCACTGGGGAATTGGGTTGTTACTGTTGAAAAAATTCTTCGTGATAAGGATCATGAATTTGCTGGGGATAACCATTCGTATAAGGTCTTTGGAGAGCTTAACGATATGCAACATCGGCAAATAAAAGTGGCAATACTGAAAACTAACGGTTTTGTAGAGTGGTCGAACCTGATCGTCTCGGATGGGTTTTCCGTGAAGTATTCCAGAAGAAACTTCATACATCTTTCGAAGAGCTGTAAGACGCTCTTGATCACTTACTCCACCACTTAACCATGAGCGAACAGTTACAGACAGCCTATTGAAATGATTGAAGAGAGGAAAAACCTCAAAGAACAATCGACAAAAGAAACAGCATAAATTTAAAGGTTGACTGTTCGGGAAAAAATTAATTCTTGCATATTAAAACCATTTGATAAGATCTTTACCTATGATAACAAATTATAGTAGTATAAGTGTTTTTCAGCAATTTTTGACCAATCAAATTCATTAATACATCTTTCTCTAGATTTATTTTCCATTTCTTGCAATACATCACTCCGATCAATAATAGAAAAAATGCCTCTAATAAATTTATCGGGGCTGTTTTCATTCACTAACATGGAGCATTCTGAATTTGAATAATCACTTACCGCCCCGACATTACTGATTATTGAAGGAAGGCCACAAGACATTCCCTCTAACAACGCATTGTTTGCTACAGTGTCTTTGAGAGGGAGTAAAAGTAGTTTAGCCCTCCTATACCTTTCAAGAAGTTCGTCATCAGACAAGTCATACTCAAAGACCACATTGGGACAATCCATAAAATAGTTCATGTTTTTTTTAAGAGAAACAACCCTGAACAAAATATCTTTTCTAAGATTAAAAATTTCTAAAGAGATCTTTCTCAATAATTCAAAATCTCTTAGCCAGTTTCCGACAGTAAGTACCTCTGTCTCTTTTTCTAAAACTTTCATATTGGGGCTGAAATAATTTGTGTCCACACCATGAGGAATAAAAACCACATTGTCTTTTTTGGTTAGTAATTTCATTATTGGAATAAGAGATTTTGATAACACAATCACTAAATCTATATTCAAATAAGAACGATGCTCTTTTTGGGGGGAGATTCCTATCTCAAAGAAAGAAGGAGGCTGATGATATGTACAAATTATTTTAGAATTTCCTTTTATTACATTGAAAAGTAAACCGCTATAGTGATTCTCAGCATAGAGAAAGTGGAATAAATTCTTTTTTCTTAATAAAACCGGAAATAACAACTTTAACTCCATATATTTTTCTTTTTTTTGTAGCACCTTCTTTGCCACCTTTCTCAACAGAGATGGCCAAGTACTAATACCTGTTTTTATCCATTCCGCTACTGAGTACTCTATAAAATTCACATCAGGCAAATATTTTCCTATTTGGTCATAGCCGCTATGTGCTCCATGGTGCTCGAAGCTTTTGATAATCAAAGATCTATTATACATTTTTAGCCGTCACTTTTTTTCATCGTATATTTATAATATCTAATTCTATTTCCCACTCTATATAAACTTTTTAACGACTTAAATAAAACATGCTCTTTGCTCATGGATAACTTGCTTTTAATTTTATCCATTGGGGTGGGAAATCCATATTTTTTTCTTGTTTTTTGATCATCAAAATTCGTTCCCATATTCTTATAAAATACTCCATTTTCTGTATGGTATACCCCGCCCTGTTTAGCAAATGAAAGTACATGATTTCCCTCTAATTCTTTATAGCCTAATTTCAAAAAGTTAGCTAGCCCATCGACTGCACCGTTAACAATTGCATTATAGGGCATTGGCTCAGTATATAATCTAACACTATTCGTAAAAATATTTCCCAAACAACAATCATTATGATCAGGAGATACCCAAATATCTCCGTTCGACTTCAAAAGCACATAAAACATTCCGCCATAGAAAAGTTCACCCTTAACACCTTTCCCGAAAGGAAGCTCTAACTCATTAAGCATATATTTAATAGTTGCATCATCACAATATTTTGCAATAAATTTTCTTTCTTCATCATTATAATTTCTAGGATACCACTTGTTATTATAAATACCCCTGTACCTTCTTACATGAATTAAAAAATTATATTTATTGAAATAATTAAAATATTCTTCGAAACGTTTGAGTAATGGTGGCCACATCACAAAAACGATGGGGGGTTCAATTCCATTGTTTCTCAATGTCATCAGTTGCTTTAGGAAATCTTCTTTTTTTGTCTGAGTGGGATGAAAAGACGCGTTTACATGCATCCTACCGCTTTTTACTAATTCGGTCTGCACAAATCTGGTTAAGGGAAGAGAAAGATTAGTTGTCATATGACCTTCCCAGTTTGGCTCACTAGAAATCATATCCAGCACTTTGTAAAAGCCCTTTCCAGCCATGGGTTCGCCAAAAGAAAAATAAAAAGTTATTTTTTGCTCGCCAAAATTCTTCTTAATTGCATCGTGCCATTCTGTTATAGTACCTTTAAAATTCTGTTTAGACTGTTCACTACTGGGAACATAACAATACTCACACGAATAATTACAAAAGGCCTCTTCGCTATTGAATGCCCATACAATTGTCATATTTCCCCTCGGTACGACTCTCATAAGAGCTTCAGTAATCAGTTCGTATCCTTTTTTATTAGGATGAATCTCATCAGATAATCCTTTCCTTATATTTGGAAATGTTCTCATCCATAATGAAAAAATGTCTACTATGCGAAGGTTATAATTAAATGCCAGATTTTTTATTATCGTATTATATTCTATTAATTTAACGTCAACTTTCCCCTGAGGGTTTATATTGGGGTTAATTGTATTGAGAATGACTCGATTAGAGGGGGTTTTTAACTTTTCAATTATGCGCTTGTAATTCTTTATAAAATCAAATTTTGATACGCCTTTCCTCCAATCATTCATGCCAAATCCAACAATGATCACGTCTGGTCGATAGTCGATTATTTTATCTATGCGTTGAAGTGCCTGAATTGTGGTATCCGAAATAACGCCTTCGTTTATAACTTCAATGCTATAATTAATGTATTCCTTCGCTATTCTCTTTGAGAAAACAGCGCAATAGTCATGGGTGATCGAATCACCAAAACAAACTATTCTGCATGGATTTTCCATAGTATGCTTTCCCCTATAATCTTACAGTCGTACTGTTATTTATGAATAAACATGTCCATAATTCTACTAATGAATTCGTACTGTTTTTTCTTCCAATAATTAACAGAAAGGAGGCTATGATGTTTAATTAACTCTTTTTCTCTCATAATTCGTTCCATTTTTTTTATGTACGTATCCATACCAAATTCATCTGTACGCACCACAAACTCACCCATGCCAATAGATTGCATAAAATCAGCGGTTTTCCCAAACTGATATTCAAGAGCCACATGAGGTACCCCCTGAATCCAACCTAGTATTGTAGGATGCAACCTCTGGCTAACGATATAATCCATTTGCCCCAACATCGAGAATAAATATTCCGGAGTTTTTTTGAAAGGTAAGATAGTGTAGTTTTTTTTATTTTCCATAAGAGAAATAACCTTTTTAATTCCTTCACTGTCACTGTCGTGCACATTTTCAGCAAAATTAAAAAAGTATAGCTTGGCGTTTTTAAATTTAGTGAGGTTATCACATATCTTTGCAATAACATTCCAGTTCTCTTCATTTGTTGCATATTGGGGTTCTCCTGTGCGCATATTTCTAACTGATACGCCAACTTTGAAGGAATTCGATAAAGGTTTTATCTTAACTGGTTCGAATAGAAAGGCCGGATCTCCGATAACATCAATATCGTCGGCATCGATACCACAATGGATGAGAAATTGTTTTGAAAGATACCCCCTTACACCTTTTAGGCTTGCCCGTTCAAACAATTTTTTCATTCT
>Ga0272443_10003286_pt1 | contig 19213 bp, 16 predicted proteins | sample SSMAcet12_FD_193581 | JGI IMG/M metagenome (GOLD analysis project Ga0272443, IMG submission 193581) | Marine sediment archaeal communities from Little Sippewissett salt marsh, Falmouth, MA, United States - SSM-Acet-12 | ecosystem: Environmental > Aquatic > Marine > Wetlands > Sediment ... | reverse complement strand
GGCTAAATTCCTGGGCGTTAAGGTTAGGGATGAATTTTAATGTTATTTTATTCTTGCCATTAAAGATAAAAAAACTCTGGATATCTAATAAATGAAATAGAGTTAACAGCGGAATATAATACAAATTTATTTATATTGGTTGTCTATTTCGTTAAAATATTCTGCGGCTACAAAAGCGTGAGTAATTTGCGTGTAATTGTTTTTAATGGGGGCTATTCGGGCATAGCTCTTATTAGAAGGATTTGTATTTAAAAAAAAATGAGTATATTATTGACTGAAGGTCATTAAAAAAAGCAACAAAGACCACGATTTAAGTCTAAAAAAGATACTCTGGGATTTAAAATAATTTCATGAATGAAGATAGCATTTAAAAGGAGGTTTTTCTAATGGTTAAGAAAACTATTTTGGTTATTTCGTTAGTAATGATGTTTGTTTTTGGTGTAACTGGATTTTCCCAAGAAGTGGTTGCGAGTACAAACATACCCTTAGCAACTTATTTTGCAAGGATTCAAGTTAATCCGGTTTATCAAGTATGTAATATGGCTTCTGTTTGGTTCGGAGAAGAGCACCTTAAAGGGACTGAATACGAGGGTTTACCCATCATTTCGAGGCAATCGACAACATTTGGAGGATTTAAAGGGGCCGACGACTTTCTGTATCTCCCGGCAGGAGACTTAACCAACGAGGATATAGAAAAAGTTTACAGATATAGTAATACAATTCAAGCATTAAAGCTCAACGGAAAACAAATTATCGAATGGCTAGAAGCTTCAGCGGGAAATTTCAATCAAATAGATCCAATGGAAACAGAAGATCAACGACTTATCAATTACGGTTTTGATTCACATCATCTGGATCATTTTTGGGGAATCACCTATATGTTTGATGTAACAAAACCCCTCGGTGAAAGAGTCGTTGAAGCAAAGTATGAAGGAAAACCACTCACAGAAGATATGGAATTCATAATTTTGACGGATAACTACCGCGCTGGTGGCGGGGGCGGTTTACCTAATGCTGTACCAGAAAATATTGTTTTAAAGTGGGAAACTGATTTCAGACAATTGCTTATCGATTATCTGAATGAAGTGAATGGCGTCATTCCGGAACTCGTTTTTAATTGGTCCATCAAACCGATAGAAACAAAAGGAACCATAATTCTTAAAACCGGTGGAGAATGGGGAGTACCAGTAACTGAATATATGGAAGAAGCCAAGGAGTTAAATATAGAACCTGTATCATATATCGAATATATTGGAACGGATGATGTTTGGGGATTATTTTCAGTTGATCTAAGCAAAATGAAAACACCTTATTGAAGAGATGTCAAATCTTCCAAACACAATTTCTATAAAATAGTTTTTGTTAGCACTCGCCTGAAAAAGCGGGTGCTAACTTTATGAAAGTAAAAGGAGGTATAAAAATGAAGTCGTTTAATTTTATAAAACATCATTTGATTTTTGTTTTCATTATCTTTTTGGTTTTTTCTGCTATGGCTCAGGATTACCAGGTTAATGAGCCAAGACAAATTATTCTAACTTGGCAAAATAATCCTCAAACAACGATGACGATAACATGGAGAACAGATCAAGAGGGAGAAAACAATGTTGTTTATTATTCGCCGAATAAGGATCTCGTCTTTGATCATTCTGAGTCAAAAAAAGCAACCACATATACTTTTGAGGAGACAAGTGCTTGGCTTCACACAGCTGAATTAACTGACCTTAAACCCGGTAACACTTATTGGGTAATATTAGAATCTGACGGATTTCAAAGTGAGAAGTTTAATTTCAAAACAGCACCAGCAGATTATGAGGATATCGTTTTTATTGTAGGTTCTGATGCTCAGCACCTGAGAACACAAATGCATGTTATCAGGCCTGTTCTAACAAAAGCTGCACAAGAAAATCCCGATTTTTTTGCCTATTCAGGAGATTTTGTTAATGCGGAACTTAGTGAGTATGAATGGGATCTGTTCTTTGATTTATGGGATGAGTTGATGATTACAGAAGAAAAGAGAAGAATACCGATTATACCGGCTATAGGGAATCACGAAGTAGTAGCCGGCTATGGTGGTAACAGGGAGAAATCTGTTTTTTACTTTAATCGCTTTAAAATTCCCGAACCAAAAGATTACTATGCCATTCAGTACGGACCAGAATTAACCATATTATCTTTAAACACAGATCATACTGCAGAGATAGGTGGTGAACAATTAAGATGGCTTGAACAAACACTTCAAGAACATGAGGATAGTAAATGGATTATGGCCCATTATCATGATGGTGGTTGGTGGGGAACGAGCAAGACGAATGTAGAATTGAGGAGCAAATGGCTTCCCTTATTCGAGGAATATGGCGTTGATTTAGCTCATGATGGTCATATTCACACATATATTAGAACCTTCCCAATTTATGGATTTAAAGCAATCGCTGATGATATTGATAACATGATTAATGAAGGACTTAAAAGAGCCAAGGAAGATTTTGACCCCAAAAAAAACTACGCACCGCCTCTTCAAAAAAACTTGATTCAATTATCGCGTGGTAAATGGGAAGAATCAGGATATAGTTCATTAAAAGAAGGATTTAAGGAGTTAATCTATATGTTGTCTTTATTTGCCATTCAGCAAGGTAAAGATACAGAAGTAGCAGTATTCGACCAAGTTTGTACCACTCAATTATTTGAAGATTATTGGGAACCGTTTCTAAAAGCCAAAACCAATGATACTATGATTAATGGGGAAAAAGGCATTATATATTTTGGTGCAGGAGGATTAGGTGCCTCCATGGATCCAAAGGAAAACTCTCCAGATACTTGGTGGTTAGATGAAAGAGCGGCGATTCATCATTACTACAAGATTTTTATCGATGCATCAAACAACGAATTAAATTTAACACCAATTTTTTATTACCCGGAAGATGAGCATTGGGAAAAAGGGAAAACAGATATTATTAGTAGATAAAAACTGAAGTGCAATCCTATAAGCATACAATAATGAGCGAAAAAAATATTATAATTATTCAGTTTTAAAAGGGCATTAAAAAAAACTTGGAGTTTTAACTCCAAGTTTTTTTCTTTTAAGAATATCAATATCTACCTTCAAGTTTTACAGTCGACTATCAATAGTGTTTTTTAAACCACTCGATGATTTCTGACAACTCCAGATCCATAGATTTGAAATATTCAATGTCTTTTTGTATTTTCTGCTCAATGATCTCATTTTTTTTGTTCAAACGTTCCTCCTCCGTCAACTCTGCTACAAAACAACCCTTGCCGGCCATAGTATAAATAAACGCTTGTCGTTCCAGCTCTTCCCACGCTTTCTTCACCGTAATAACACTAACCCGCAGTTCTTTTGCAGCTGTTCTGATAGAAGGCAGGGCGAACCCCGGTGGTAGTTCGCCTCTGAGAATTTGTGTGCTAATCTGCTCAAATAATTGTATATAAATGGGCTTGTCTGAAGAATTTGAGATGTTGATATTCATTATAGATCCAACTTTTCAAATCTTTCCACGGATAGTTTAATCGTCAGGCTGTTGAGAAGAATAAAAATCACGATACCCACAATCAACATTCCGATTTGCCACATTAACGATTCCGGTGTTCTGAGGTTGAACAGTGTATTAAACTGTTGGGAAATAAAGGGCAGAAACTGGATGAAAAATGCAAAAAGCAAAGCACCGGTAATGGCTATTGTCATGGGAAGCGCCATTTTATAGCCTGTTTTATAGAATCCCGGGATAAAAAGAAAATTAAACAGGGCATACATGATCAGAACAAACCCAAAGAACGCAGGGTTGGGTTCCAACATCCCCAAACCCCCTCTATAAAGCATAAAATTGGCAACGGCAAAGGGGATAGCGATGATGATGTTCAATAATTCAAGGGCTATAACGGTATAGATTTTCGATTTAACAACATCGCTTTTTTTAACCGGCATCAGGACTGAAAAGAAAGTGTCGTTGTTGGCAGCTATCGCAACAAAAAAGTTAGGAACAATTACCCATAACAGATATGACATGGCAACGGTGAAGATCCAGTTGGGAATCAACAGCAGAGTTGCCGTTAAAAAAATCACATAAAATGCGGGATGAATTGCCAGTCTGAATTCTTTGTATAATAATTCTCTCATTATTTCTCACCTCTTTTGGCATAATAAATCATGATATCTTCCAGGCCGGCCCTTTCAACTTGAAGGCTATCAAGGGAAGATAATGTTTTCTTTTTAGCGAGTCCTGTAAAGCCGAAGGAATCTTCTTTGAATGAAACCAGTTCATTTTGTACCAAATCCAGTTGTTTTTTACTACCACGAACCAGTCGGTATGAATCTGTGAAGTCTTCTCGAGTAGAACTGCCAATAACTTGTCCGTTGTTGATATAGGTAATATAATCGGCACATTTCTCCAAATCACTGACAATATGGGTCGAGAACAGGATACTTCTTTCACCCTCTTCTATGATCTCCTGAAAGATCTCCATCAAACCGTCACGAGCAGCCGGATCAAGGCCCGTGGTGGGTTCATCAAGGATCAGCAATGTGGCATCATGTGATAATGCCAGTGTCAGATTGTATTTGACCTTCATGCCATGGGATAAGTCATGTAACTTTTTCTCTTCATCCAACCGGAACTTGTCCATATAGTGTTTGTATACCGCTTCATCCCAGTTGTTGTAAAACCGTTTAACTACCGAAGTAATCAGTTTCAGTTTTTTTCTTGGATAAAAATCGATCCCTCCAAACATGTAACCGATATTCTCCTTAATCTTCTGCTCATCCTCTTTCAGATCACGGCCAAAGACTTCAACACTTCCGCTTTCGATGTGAATCATGTTTAAAATCGCCTTGAGTGTTGTTGTTTTCCCGGCTCCATTTTCTCCTATAAATCCCATGATATAACCTTTTTCAAGTTTAAATGAAACATCTGATAATTTGAAATCCTCATATGTTTTATTTATCTTGTTAACTTTTAGTATAGACATTTCAACTTCCTCCTTTTCAAACTGTATATATCGTACATACACAGTATACCCTGTTCGTTTTGTTTTGTCAAGTCCTTTCAAAATAAAAAAATTAAATTGGTTAAAAGAGCTATTATAAGTGGGTTTTCATGTCTTTATCACCCTTTTTTCATTCGAATCAAAACATAATTGGTATTTTTGAAAATTGAAATATTGGCTCTTTTTTAAATACCAAAAATGTTTTATAGTCAATCATTCAAAAAGGAGGCATAAGGAATGAAAATCAAAATGAAACGGTATGCTTATTTACTAATGGTGCTTGTCACAATGTTATGGGGAGGCTCTTTTGTTATTGGCAAAGTGACGGTAGACCATTTTCCACCTTTAACCCTGACTTTTTTCAGATACTTGATTTCTGCCTTGATCATCTTTCCGATTATGATTAAAAAGGAAGGGAAAAAGGCTATCCTGAAGATAAAGGATTTACCGGTCATGATCATGATTGCCATTTCAGGAGGGTTTGGTTATGGTATTTTATATTTTCTTGCCCTATCGTATACAACGGCGATTAAGGCAGCCATTATTGTTGCCATTAATCCTTTGATGACTTTGCTGATTTCTTCATTATTGATTCGCGAGCGATTGACACCCATCAAATTATTTGCTGTTTCAATTGCCATGTTTGGTGTGATGATGACCATAACAAACGGTTTTCAAATTGGAACATCGGCTTTTTCCTTTAACCCCGGAGATCTCATCATGTTTGCGGCTGTGGTCTTGTATTCTTTTTATGCAGTTTTCAGCCAGAAGATCATGAAACACTATTCACCGTTTATTCTCACCGGGTACAGCTTCATCCTCTCACTGCTGTTTATGATCCCCATTGCCATGGGAGAAAAACCGTTTCAAATCTGGATGGCATCAACTCTTCAGGAAAAGTTTGCGGTCATCTATTTGGGTGCACTCGCCTCGGCGGTTTGTTATCTGTTGCATCAGGTTTCCATCCATTTCATTGGGGCTACAAAAACCATGGGCTTTTACAGTTTGGTTCCGATTTTTACAGCCCTTTTTTCAATCATCTTTCTGGATGAAAGTTTAACTCCCGCGCTCATTATTGGAGGCGTCATTATTATTTTTGGCATTTATCTTAATTACGGTTATCAAGAGAGGAAATTATCCGCAGAATCACGGTGAGATTTTGTTTAGAGATGAAAGACGTTTATAATTAAGTAAAATATTAGGAGGAAAGTTGTTGCTGATCATTCAACTGGACAAAAAGTCTCAAAAGCCCTTATATCTTCAGATTGTGGATAAAATATCCGAGTTGATAGAAACCGGAACTTTAAAGTCCTCAGACGCACTGCCTTCAACACGGAAGCTGGCTCAAACACTTGATGTAAGCCGGCAAACTGTTGTTCAGGCCTATGAAGAACTGTGGGCATTGGGGTATTTGAACAGTCATCAGGGGGCTTATACCACCGTCAGAAAAAGGGCTTCTATTGTCAACAAGAAGACTCGAGGGAAAATTGCCCTGGACTATGACAAAACCATCATCGGGATGGAAAAAGTTCAAAGTATCAACGCGATCATTCAACCGGAAGAGGAGAAAAGGGACTCAAAAAAATCAATCGATATGAGTGCCATGAATCTTGACCCGTCAATCTTTCCCGTGGCAGCTTTTAGAAAATCCCTGAACAACATGTTATTGAATGTTTCTCCATCACTGCTCAATTATGGCCATCCCAAGGGGTATTATCCCCTGAGAGAATGGATTTCAAAAAGGATGCTGACCCATTCCATCGATGTTTATCCGGATGAAGTGCTGCTGACAGAGGGGATTTCCCAGGCATTGGAACTGTTAATCAAACTTTTTACGGAAAAAGGCGACACGGTTTTCCTTGAATCTCCGGGTTACAGAGTAGCCCTTTTGCAAATGAGGGTTCATGGTTTGAGGGTCGTTGGTATTCCTATGACTTCTGCTGGGATGAACCTGGATATACTTGAAGAGCAACTTCAGCAACTTTGTTCAAACAACAGCCAACCAAAATTTATCTATTCCGTCCCCACCTTTCACAACCCCACCGGAATTACAACCTCTCAGTTCCATCGAGAAAGATTACTGTCATTGTGTTTGAAGTATTCTGTTCCTTTAATTGAGGATAGTTTTGAAGAAGAAATTGACTATTTTAACCGAAAGGTCCTTCCTATTAAAAGCATGGATAACAATCAAATCGTTTTCTATCTTGGAACCTTTTCAAAAGTGTTGTTTCCGGGTTTGAGAACGGGATGGATTGCCGGGGAAAAAGGTGTTATTGACAAACTGACCGCTTTGAAAAAGGTCAGTCATTTATCTTCGAATACCCTGACACAGGGAGCACTTTACGAATTTTGTCATCAGGGATATTTTGAACGGTTTATTAAAAAGGTCAATCACCATTATTCACAAAAAATGGAAACCGCTCAGAGCCTTCTTGAGAAAAACTTGTCATTCAAAGGTAGTTCCTGGAATCGTCCCAGCGGTGGGTATCTCTTTTGGATTAAAGTTGACCTGCCACCTGAACGTGAAGAGCAAGTGTTGCAACAATGCGAAGCAGAAGGGGTAAAAGTCTTGGGAGGCAGTGAATTCTTTACGAAAAAACCCGATGCATTGTATTTAAGGGTTTCGGTTTCTGCTGTCAAAACAGATGATTTAAAACAGGGGATTGAGGCTTTAGGACGTGCTATCCAACGCATCTTATCTACATTGAAGTAAATACTAATGAATAACTCAAATTCCCTCCTCCGTAGGTTGGCGTAAAAAATTCATTCCTTAAGAAGTTTTTAAAATACAAAATTTCAAGTATCATCAAAGAGGGTTGGTTTATGCAGAATAACGTTCGCATCACTGTAAACAGCAGCTTCCCAAAACCCACCCCACCCCTTTCAGGGGCACCCCTCCGAGGAGGGGATTTTTGTTCTTTTAGATATAGAAATACTTTTACTATTCAAAAATCTTAAGAAAACTTCTTTTAGTTCATTATTATAGCAGCATCAAATGAAAGTTTGTAATTCAACTAATTTTGAAATTTTATTTTTAAGAATTTCAATTCATGTTTTATAACCCAACACACATAATAAATCACTATTAAGTCTTTTATATCAAACTCTCCGAGCCATTCACTACCCTTGAAACAAAAAAACAAACAACACTTGACAAAGCTAAAAGAATATTGTATTATATACTTACTTTATTCAGTGAAGAAAGTATCTTTTGAGGCGGTGGATTTTTTGGTCACTTTGAATAAACGAAGAAAAGCGTTGGATATTATGTTCTTCCTTTTACCAAGTTTATTCGGCCTTGCAGTTTTTCAAATGCTTCCCTTTGGTTATTCCTTTTTTCTCAGCTTAACGGATTGGGATGTTCTCAGCAAGATGAATTTTTTGGGATTAGATAATTACATCGAAATCCTTAAAAGTACCGAATTTTGGAAGGTTTTGGGAAATACACTGTATTTCATCATTTTATACATCCCGCTGATACTCCTTGTTTCTCTGGGATTGGCTTCCCTTTTGAATGTGAAAGTTCCGGGGCGGAAGATCTTTCGGGTTGTTTTTTACATTCCCGTTTTAACTTCCTGGGTAGCAGCTGCCCTGCTTTGGAGATGGCTGTTGAGTCCTTATTACGGGCCCATCAATGAAATTCTTCAGTTGTTTGGGCTGAATGGCCCCAGTTGGTTGTACGATAAACACTGGGCCATGCCGGGAATCGTTTTTGCCAGTCTTTGGAAAGATATGGGATATTTTGGGTTGATTTTCTTATCCGCCCTGCAATCCATCGATAAGACTTATTATGAGGCGGCAAAAATGGATGGCGCTTCGGGTATCAAGAATTTCTTTAACATTACCCTGCCGTTGATTTCTCCTACCATGTTTTTTGTCATCATTATCTCAATTATTAATTCTTTCCAACTTTTTCCACAGGTCATGATTATGACTCAGGGTGGTCCTTATGGGTCTACGCAAGTGATGGTGGAGAGAATTTATACCTACGCATTTGATTATTACAAGATGGGTTATGCCACGGCTTTCTCATGGATTTTATTTGTGTTCATCTTTGTTGCCACGATTATTCAATTAAAACTTCAAAAGAAGTGGGTGCATTATGAGGGGTAGAAAAGTTGTTATCAGACGGGTTGTTTTTTATGTTGTCGTAGCTGTATTGGCTGTTTTTGCGCTTTTACCTTTTTTCTGGATGCTTTCTACATCCTTAAAAGAAACCAAGGCGCTCACGACAATCCCCATTCAGTGGCTGCCGGAAAAACCAAGCTTCCAGTCCTATCTGGATTTATTCAAAATTTTTCCCTTTGCCCGGTCGATATTTAACAGTCTGTTTATTTCCGTAGTGGGAACTGTTATCAGTGTTTTGTCAGCTTCTATGGCTGCTTTTGTATTTGGAAAGATTGATTTTAGAGGTCGGGAAATCTTATTCGGATTTTTTCTGGCAACCATGATGATCCCGGGAAATCTATTGATGATCCCCAATTATTTAATTTTGAGAGAGTTGAATTTGCTGGATTCATACACTGGGGTTCTCTTACCCAGTTTTTTCAACGCTTTTGGTACTTTTCTGTTACGCCAGAATATCAAATCTTTGCCGGACAGTTATCTGGAAGCCGCTTTTATGGACGGAGCTTCAAGGATTAAAGTGTTTTTCAAGGTGATTTTGCCGCTGATTAAACCCGCCTTGACCACGGTAACGGTGCTGACGTTTATGGGGAATTGGAATGCATATCTTTGGCCGTTGATTGTGTTGACATCAAAAGAAAAAATGACCCTCACTGTTGGATTGAGTCTTTTAAACGGACAGCACGCATCGGACTATAACATGCTGATGGCCGGTGCGATCATCTCGATTATTCCTATGATCGTTGTTTATGCCTTTTCACAGAAACACATCGAAGTTGGATTCAACGTCGGTGGTTTGAAATAAAACAAATCATCTAACGCAAAAAAGGAGAGGATTTTATGTTTAAGAAGTGTCTATTGTTCGTGTTGATTGTAAGTGTTGTAACAGGAATGAGTTTCGCAGTAACAACGGTTAATTTCATGAATTTTTCATCAGCGGGAGACAACACACAATATCTGGAAGAGATGAAAAATGTCTTTGAGGAACAAAATCCCGATATTAAGATTAAAATTGAAACGGTCGGTTTTGGAGATTATTTCACTAAGCTCATGACGCTAATTGCCGGTAACAATCCACCTGATGCGTTTGAACTCAACTACGAAAATTTCTACACCTACGCTAAAAAAGGTGTATTATTGGACTTAGCGCAGCCTATGGAAAAAGTAGGTTTTGATGAGAGTAATATCAACGAAATGGCTTTAAAGGCCTTTCAGGCAGACGGTAAACAGTACGGACTTCCCTTTAGTTTTTCCAATGTTATTTTGATTTATAACAAAGATCTGTTCGATCAAGCAGGGGCTCAATACCCCACATTAGACTGGACCTGGCAGGATGAATTGGAAGCAGCCAAGAAAATTCGTGAACTTGATCCTATGACCTTTGGGATCTATCAGCCCATACAATTCTGGGAATTCTATAAAACAGTTCGACAGAATGGTGGAAGTTTATTGAACGACGATAAAACCGAATTCACATTGAACAGAAAAGAAAATATCGAAACGCTCCAATTCATGGTGGATCGTGTTCAAAAGTACAATGTGATGCCTAACGATGCGCAACTTGCGGGCATGGGCGACTGGGATTTATTCATCTCCGGCAGATTAGGTATGGTTGTCACAGGCATTTGGGCGTTACCCACATTTATTAAAGATTGTGACTTCAATTGGGATATTCAGGTAGAACCTGGAAATATTGCTAAATCTACCCATTTCTTCTCAAACGGTGTCGTCATCAGTAAAGATGCCAAGAACAAGGAAGAGGCATTCAAATGGATTAATTTCTTATCTTCCAGTAGAGAAGTAGCGAAGATTAGAATTGATGCCGGTTGGGAATTACCAGCGGTTACCTATCAGGATATTTTGGATGATTATATCTCCCAAACACCACCTGAAAACCGCGAAGCTGTATTTGAATCCTTGAATTATCTCGTTACACCTCCGGTAATAGAAAACATCGGTGAGATGACGGATATTATCAATCGATATCTGGAAGAAGCAAGATACGGAGAGAAAACACCTGAAGAAGCCTTAGACGCAGCACAAAAAGAACTCGAAGAAAAAATCGATTTAAAATAACGATCAATGGCTGGTACGCTTTGGCGTGCCGGCCTATTATTCAAAGTTAAAGATGTTAGGAGGATAACGTGGCTAAGAAAGCAACAAAAGAAGTAATGAAAGATATCAATTTAAAACTTCTGTTGAAGGAGATTTATTATTCCGATGGCACAGACCGAGCTTCATTGGCGAAAAAAACGCAGTTAAGTCCGGCTACTGTCACCAATCTTGTGGCTGAGCTGAAAGAGCAAAACAAGATCAAAGAAGTTGGTAATGCCGTTTCAACAGGTGGAAGAAAGCCTATCCTTCTTGCGATTAATCCTGATTATATGTATGTCATCGGCATTAAAATTGGTTATCGGTATATCAATTTCATGCTTACGGATTTGAACGGGAATGTGAAATCCGTGGAGCAAAAGTCCTATGACGAGATTTCCACCCCATTGGTCATCGATGAACTGAAAAAACGATGGCAATCATGGAAAAAGGAATACAAAATGGAAATTCTCGGGATTGGTGTGGCGGTATCCGGTGTGGTTGATTCCATCAATGGTACGGTCATTAATTCCTACTTATTGAAATGGCAGAATGTCAAACTTGCTGATTCTCTTAGAAAAGCATTTGCCGTTGATGTCCAGTTGTTAAACGATGTGGACTCCTTTGCATTGGCTCAAATGTGGAAAGGAGAAGCCTATCGATACAAAAGTGCCGCTTTCTTAACCATGGGTGTCGGGATCGGTGGGTCGGTCATTCTGAAGGGAACACTATTGTCAACGTATGGTGCTGTGACGGAATTCGGGCATATCACCGTCAGAGAAGAGGGTATCAAATGCAATTGCGGCAGTAAGGGATGCCTTGAAGCGGAAGCCTCTTTTAAAGCTTTGGCAGAAAAAATCAACTTGGCGACCACTTCTGAAAAACTAAAGAAGGCTTTTCAAACCATGACTGATGAAGAAAGTGCAGAGATCGATTTTCTTAAACTTGCCTTGGAAACAGATCGACAGGCAGCAAACGTGGTATTCAAGGAGTATGCTATGTTGGTGGGGATTGCTTTAAAAGATATCATTAACATTTTCAGACCCGATTATTTTCTCATCGGGGGAGAAGCCATGGAATTTTCAGAATGTTTTTACCAACAAGCTGTAGATTTTTCAAAGAAGAATTGTTTCAATGGATTATGTGACCATCTGGTGTTTGACAAAGACCAGATTGGTGAAAATGCTTGGACACTGGGTTGTATTTATAAAGTGATTGATAAAAACATGTTTATTTCCAACATCAACCATTGATGACATTGAGGGGTGAGGCTATGACACATTTTATGCATTTGCCGTATGGTACACAAAATCCATACGACGGTGAATATAAATACGAACGGGATCCTTTTTTACCCGTAGCAGGTGAAAAGGTTATTCTCAATTACGCAACCGATCGGGGTGTTTTGGGACAAAGAAGCTGGGTGGAACTGAAAGAAAATAACGGGAAGGTCAGAGTGATTCGCTCCGAATGCCGGAGAAATGTGCCCGAACAACCCTTGTGGCAGGCACAATTTGTTGCTCCTTCTGCCGGAACGCCCTTGGCGTACCGATTTGGATTTGGTCGAGGCCCTCAAACAGCAGAATATTCGAATTGGTATGAATGTACGGCAAAAGAATGGAAAAATATTGAAGACAAATTTGAAATAACGGAAGATCTTTTGTCATTCATTGCAGATCAACAAAACACCTGTAAAAAAGAAAGAATCAAATCGATCAACGCTTTGACGGACGGTAAAGATTATTTTGATATGACCTTTGTGATTGAAAGAAAACCGGGAGAAAAATTCTTTGGCCTTGGCGAGCATTATGATTCGCTGGTCCTCAAAGATGAGGACTATTATGCCTTTGTTTACGATCAGTGGAAAGTCCAAAAGAAAAAGGGTTATGCCCCAGTACCTTTCATCTTTTCCGATAAGGGCTTTGGCTTATTCTTTGATACCGGTTATATGACCCAATATACTCTGACTGAAAACGAATTACATATTCAAGTCTTTTCAGGGGATTTACCCATCCAGGATTTAAAAATCCATTATTGGGAGGGGGAACAACCCGTTGAAGTGATCAACAAAATGTACACGATTTCAAAACCCACTGTACCGCCAAAATGGGCTTTTGGTCCCTGGTTATCTGCCAACCAGTGGAATTCACAAAAGAAAATGGAGGAAGTCCTTAAAAAAGTTACCGAATTGAATCTGCCTTCTACGGTGGCGGTAATTGAAGCGTGGTCAGATGAACAAAGTTTTTACATCTTCAACGGAGCAGAGTATGAGCCCGTGGAAGGAAATGAAGCCTTATCCCTGAAGGATTTCACTTTCAAGGATCCCTGGCCGGATCCCAAGAAAATGGTGGATGATTATGGTAAAAAGGGAATCAGGATGGTGTTGTGGCAAATTCCGGTTTTAAATTCGCCGGAAAGCATCAAAAAACAGCATGCAAATGACAAACAATATATGACACAAGAAAAACTCGTTGCCTTGAACAAAGACGGTAGCCCATACAAAATCCCCAAAAATAAATGGTTTGAACACAGCAACGTGGTGGATTTCTTCAAAGAGGGTGCAAAGCACTGGTGGCAGTCAAAACGGAATTATTTATTTGAAGAAATCGGCATTGCCGGCTTAAAGACCGATGGTGGCGAACACCTTTGGGGAAGAGATACCATAGTGGGAAACCATGAATCAGCTGCCAAAATGCGTAATCTTTACCCTGAAGCCTATTTTAGTGCGGCCAAAGAGCTGGTGGGCGATGACGGCCTGCTTTTCAGCCGCGCGGGATACAGTCGTTCTCCGCAATCCACCATCTTTTGGGTGGGAGATGAAGATTCCAACTATGAAGCCATGCGTGACAATTTCATTGCCGGGTTGAATGTTTCTGTTTCCGGAAATCCGTTTTGGGGTTGGGACATTGCTGGATTTAGTGGTGAACTGCCCTCAAAGGACCTTTATCTAACGGCCCTTTGGAATTCGATCTTTGTGCCCATCTTCCAATTCCATTCAGAAGATCCAGGCGATCCCGTTCCATCGGCAGAGCGTTCTCCCTGGAATATGGCAGAGGTTTATGAAGATCCTGAGATCATCAATATTTACAGGCGTGTTGTGTCATTAAGAATGACATTATTGCCATATATCTATAAAGAAGCCGCCTATGCCGCTGAAAATGGTAGGCCTTTAACGACACCCATTTTCGAAAAGCAAACCGATTCACAATTGTGTTATTATTTCGGACGGGATATGGTGGTTTTTCCAAATCTCTCCGATGAAAAAACTGTCCTGTCCATTGAACTCCCTGCAGGAGGCTGGATCAACCTCTGGACCGGAGAAAAGGTGCAAGGAAATGAACCATTAACCTACACGATGGACAAATACCCGCTGGTTTTTATCAGGGAAAATGCCATTATCGAAGTGAATGTAGATGAAAGCAAAGATTTGTTTACCCCAAAGTGGGGTTTGGAAGAGACAGGGGCCATCATCTTCGCTCCCAAAGAAAAGGCATTACATTTTCAAGATTACCGAAATGCTAAAATAAAATGGTTGGGTTATATCACCCATTCTTCCAGTGACGGTATCATTGACATCAACTGGGAAAAAATCTAAGGATCAGGAAAGGAAGAATATGGATCTCGTCGAAAGCTCAATTAAGATCATTAAAGATAATCAACACGAAAGCGGTGCCTATATTGCCAGTCCCAACTTTTCTCAATATGGCTTCAGCTGGTTAAGAGACAGCTCCTTTATTGCCGAAGCCATGCTTTATACCGGTGAAAGAGAATCCGCTTATCGGTATTTTCAATGGGTAGAAGGGGTGATTGAGAGATATTCGGAGAAGATTATCACAACCCTGTCCAAAAAAACTGAAGCGATTAGCATTGAAGACTACCTGCCCACCCGTTATCGATTGGATGGCAAATTGAACAACGATAACTGGGAAAATGCACAAATTGACGGGTATGGCACGTATTTGTGGGCGTTGAATGCGTATTCCAAAAAAGCAGGGTTTCCCTTCAATATGCAACCCATTCAATATATTACCGAATACCTTGAAAAATTATGGCATCTCCCCTGCTACGATGCATGGGAAGAGGAAAAATCAGCCGTTCACACCTCCACGTTGATATCAGTAGCAGCCGGATTAAAAGCCGCTGAAGAGCTTTTGCAAAAGAAAACTGCTTGGGAACAAGTTTGCCGGTATATTGAACAAAAACACACCAAAGATGGGCGACTCATCAAATCAACATTGAACGACGGGGTAGATGCCAGTCTTATATGGGCGATTTGCCCCTTTAAACTCTGGGACAAAGAACACCCCATTATCAAAAAAACCATCCAACAAATCGAACATGACCTCAACTTCAACGGTGGCGTTAAGCGATACTTAGAAGACACCTATTACGGTGGCGGCAGCTGGATACTCCTGTCCGCGAATCTTGGGGAATATTATCAGCAAACCGATCAAACGGAAAAATACAAACAGATCAAAGACTGGATCGAAAGACAGGCAACACACAAACAAGAACTCCCCGAACAAGTCAAAGAAAACCTCCTTTTTGAAGAGTTTTATGACAAATGGGTCCAAAAATGGGGAGAAATCGCAGTTCCATTGCTCTGGTCACATGGGAATTATCTTAAGTTGGTTGGATGATGTTTGTCGGCTCAATCACTGCATTTACTGTATCTGAAAAATGAACCAGTTTAGAACGGTTTTTCTGTAATGGTCTTTAAATTTTATAAGCGATTTGTATTCTCTTTCAATTGTCTCTGGTCTTTCAATGTGATAAGCAACCTGTAAATACAATTTTTCATGTCCTTTTTGTCAACGTCTGTATTTCTTTTCCGTAAAAAGAGTGAAAAGAAAATGCTATAATAGAAAAAGAAATAAAGCTACATAAAAGAACTTGTGAAATATCAAGTAAGTATCCATCATTATGATGTCAATGAACTCGACACGGATGTTGAAAATGCCTAAGAAACTTGTTATCAACACCAGTCAACCACTAAACAACCCGATCAATCGTTCCCTTCTGGCATCCTCAAAAACCCACGTACACACATATCCATAGCATTGCGAGAGATTGAGTCTTTCACAAAAGGCGACAATTCTTTTATAGTCGCAATCTAAAAACCGCTCTTCCAAGATCTCTTGTACATCAAAGTTCCAGTTTGTTGTTGAATATCTTGCATATTCACGGAAATAAATATTCAGCAGTTCAACGTCCGTTACTTCTTGAAGGGAAGCATACAACTCCACAAGTTCGGAAATCTTCTCGCTCCCAACCGCTTCAAGTAGAATATTGAACAGATCATTCCTTGCTTTGTAATAGGGATGTTTTGGTTCAAAACAGGTGTTGATGAATTGTTTTAAATGATAATCAGAATCTATATACTCAATGAATTTTTCGGTATCTTCTGCAAACGAAAACAATTTTGAATAGTCGATCATATCATCCAGAACTTGAACGAAGAGTCCCCTGAGAAGGGTTATTTTTCTTTCAAATGATGTCTGTCTTCTCAATTTTTCTTCATTCATGACTAACCGTTGACTTTCCCTTTCACACAGAAGAACAACATTCACCTCACGAGGATGATCAAATGACACAGACAAGCCAAGTGCCCTGATAACACGAATCAATGTCTTTATCCTGACCGTTTTCTTTTCACCATTCAGTATTCTGTAAAGAGAACTATGCGGTATGCCGTTTTCCTTCGCAAAGGTTCTTGGTTTGCGAATTTGTTGATTTAAAAACTTCTGAAGGCGCTTGCTATTTGTCACTTCATTGCGTTTAACCCCTTTCTTTTTACGAACAAGACAAGACTTACGCATATGTAACATCGTCCGTTTATACTTTTCTCTTATTTTAGGGATGTTTTTTGTCAGTGCTTCATAGTAAAAATTGAGAAGTTTTGCCGATTGGTAAAAAGAGGTATAATCATTGTTCTCCTTTGCAATAACAAGGATGGTATCCAAATAACCAATCAAGGCTGTATCGTATTCAAGATAATAACCCAGATAATAACCCAATTCCTCAGAGACTTTCACGGCCCTTTCAAGGTCAGAAAATTTCCTGTACCAAGCAGCGTTGTTGAGTCCGTTGGTAATATAGGAAGGATGAGGATATTTTAAAGCGTTTTGATAAACGCCATAGTAAACGATGGCTGCCTTTTGGTATTCTTTTTTTCTGGAAAACCTGATCGCAACTGCATTCAATTCCAGAGCAATATCCACAGAATCATTTAAATGGGTTTCACTCCACGTTCTGAATGCTTTGAAGTTATTATTTGCATTGTAAGCCCCATCCATTTTCAGACTTTTTCCAACAGAATTCCGACAAGCGATTGGTATTTTTTCAAAATGCTTCATCAATTTGTGATGCAACCTTTTATTTTCTTTTTTTAACTTCAATACTCGAGTGAGATTCAGTTCAACAGTCAACAACAGGTAATATATCCCAACATTTTTACATTGATCCAGTTCTAATCTTACTCTTTCTAAAACCTGACGATTTTTAGAAACCCATTTCAACTTTAGAAACTTCAAATATCGTTTTAGTTCTTCATCATTGGAACAATTTAAAAAATAATGGATAAAAGGCCTTGAATATCGCCCATAACGGCAAACGCTTAGAATGAAGTCAAGTTGTATTTCTAATCACCCCGTGGTTATCCGTGATATAACAGAAAGCAAAAATTTACGTACTTGTTTTCTGATGCGTTTTGATTCTTGAAACCAACATTATAAAAGCTTTTTGGAATATTTTGTCCCACTTCAATTCGTTTTCAAGAATAACTAAAAAATAAAACCCTTTATTCATGGGGGCTCTGTAGCTTTGGAGAAGACTTGATTATCATATGTGTTGCGTTATGATTATAACATAACCGCTTGGATTGAGGGGGAGGAGTTCTCTTGAAGAAATTAACTATATTACTTTTGATGGTTTTGTTATCTATTTCACTATTTGCAGATCCAAATGATGATTTTGATAATGATACGGATTCGGTTTTTCCGCCAATTCCAACAATTGGCGTTTCTGTAGAAAATGAGAGCGACTTTGTATAGTTATTATAGGAGGTGAAAAAATGGCACAAAATAAACCAAGAGATGATGAATTTTTTAATTGTGGTGAAGAACATGAAAATCGTTATGTTTCTAAACTCTAAGGTTCAAATTCTGATGTTTCTGGTAAAATAGAAGTACAGCAAGTGGCCGGATAAGAATCCAGCAAAAAAGGGACAAAAAAAGTTGCCAGCACCCCCAAAAACATATATCCTTTAATGGTTAGCTAAAAACGATTAAAGGTGGAAAAGAGGTGCTGACAACAATGGAAGTATATCACATGAAACATGCGGAAAAACTGCTAAAACTCCTTTTGGATAATAAAATCTATTACCCTCTGGTGTTCAGTCTTGTTTTTGAAAACAAAAAGGGACGATTAAAAGAGTTGCTTCCACCGAATGATTTGTGGTACAAGGCGCATACAATAGCAAAAACTTTGGGATACGAATTTGAACCCTTCTACAGAAATAGCTATATTACCTGCAATTATTTTAAAGAAAACAGTTTTAATGTTTCTTCAGATGGCAAGTTGTACAATTGTCTGTCGGGAGTTGGGATGGAGGCATATTATATCTCTGATTTAAAGGAATACGATACATATCGGTATTATAGCCGTAAAAGCCAATTTATGCTTGAGGATAATCACGCTGATTGTGATACAACATGTGATTTATATTCTATTTGTGTTGGAGGATGTATGTTCAGAAAAAAAACATCAGGATTTAATTGTGAAAGACAACATATGCTCAACAATGAAATTGAATTGCTCAAGGATTTGATTCCCTATGAGTAATGCAGTATACACTGTTCGAAATCTCAATAAGATCTATCAAAGCAAAGAGAAATCAAATCATGTCATCCGAAATCTGAAGTTGGATATTTTTGAGAACGATTCTCTGGGGATTCTTGGTGCGAATGGAGCGGGAAAAACAACATTAATAAAGATGATG
>Ga0272443_10003282_pt1 | contig 19222 bp, 19 predicted proteins | sample SSMAcet12_FD_193581 | JGI IMG/M metagenome (GOLD analysis project Ga0272443, IMG submission 193581) | Marine sediment archaeal communities from Little Sippewissett salt marsh, Falmouth, MA, United States - SSM-Acet-12 | ecosystem: Environmental > Aquatic > Marine > Wetlands > Sediment ... | reverse complement strand
GATGCTAAGACGAGACGAATAGCAGAGGGGCTTGCCTCCTCGGCAGTCAGCCCTGGGCCCGGCGGTCTCCGCCGGGCCCGCTTCTTTCGTCGTGGAACGAAGAGATCGCGGGCAATCCGTCAAGCTGATAGAAGGCGCAGGGTCAGACGGTGATGAACAGGGGCTAGAGCGGCATCTCGTAGATGCGCCACGTCTTGTAGCGTTTTCCCCCCATGAACGCCGACGCTCGCAGGATCAGATCATTCTCTTCGAGGAGCATCGACGGCTCACACGTCTTGTAGCCATGTCGAATCGCATAATCCAGTACTTCCGCGTAGAGGACGGCATCGGCGCCCAGCTTCCGAAATCGTGGTCGCACACCGAAGAACATCAACCGAGCGTAAGGGATCCGGCGACGCGTTCGAAGGAGCCGGAGGGCTCGCACGAGGTCGCTGTCGCGGAAGCGATTCCAGCGGGGGCGCAGGGCGACGTTCGCATCCGGTAGCGCTCCCAGGACTGCGGCAAGTTCGCCGTCAATCGACGCGAACCGGACCATCCCGGGATCAGCGACGAGCGTCAGGCTGGCCGCCATCGCCTCCGCATCCGCATCGGTCAACGGCAGGAACCCCCAATTGTTCGCCCACGCCTCGTTGTAGATCAGAACGATCCGGTCGACTTCCTCTCTCAGGTTGCCGAGATCGATCGGCCTCGTCTCGATGGACCGTCGCCGCCGCACCGCGTCCGCGACTTGCGCGAGCCGATCGGAGGGCCGATCGGGGATCTCGATCATGAACGCGTGGTAGTCTTTGGCCTTCCGAAGCCCGTACCGCTCGACATGTTCGGCGTAGTAGGGAGGGTTGTGCGTCAACTCGACCGTGGGTGGTGCGTCGAACCCGTCGATCAGCACCGCCTGATGAGCCTCGTGGGTCGCGTTCGAGTAGGCGCCGGGCCCGCGCATCACAGTCATTCCTCGTTCGGCAAGCCAGTTCCTGGCGCAGTCAAGGAGAGCCTCGGTGACGGCGTAGTCTTCGCAAACATCGAAGAAGCCGAAGAAACCGATGCGCGTTCCGTACTGCTCGTTGAATCGACGGTTGACGGCGGCAGAGACACGCCCCAACAGGCGACGCTCGTCTCGGGCAACGAAGTGGGTCACCTCGGCGTCCCGATGGTAGGGGTGATTCCGGGTGAGAAGTCCCGCCATACCGAACAGGCGACTGCCGAGGAGCTCGGCCCGGAGCGGAGGCGTCCAGTGCGGGTCCCCTCGGAAGAGAACCCAGGGAACCTCGACGAAGTCACGAAGCCGACGGTCTCCCAATTCGATCCGATCGATCTTGAACCCCACCACCGTCCCTTCCATCGAGATCCAGACGACATTATCGGGCAAACGCAGGACATTGGAAAGGCACGACGCCGGTTGCGCACGGTCCCGACACGTGCTATCTCTATCGGCTGTGGAAGATCGCCGGAACGATGATGATGAGAGACGGCTCCTTCAATGGGTCCAGCGCCACGCCGGAGTGTCGCGGCGCAAGGCCCAGGAGCTGATCGCGGCCGGCGAGGTCTCACTGAATGGCGCGACCGTGACCGACCCCTTCGTCCGTCTCGTTCCGGCCGAGATCCGACGCCTGGCCCTCCGCGGCCACCCTCTCCCGATCGAAGCTCCGGAGCCTCGCGTCTACCGATACCACAAGCCACGCGGCGTGCTCTGCAGTCACGACGATCGCTTCTACGGCGACACGGTCGGCCGCGTTCTTCGCGCGGAGGGATTTGTCGGATACACGTGGGCCGGGCGTCTCGATCGCGATGCCGAGGGGCTCCTCCTCCTCACCAACGAGGGCGATCTCGTCCAGACGTTGACTCATCCCCGCTACGAGGTTGAGAAGACTTACCACGTGTGGACGAAACGCGCCCTGAGACCGCAAGAAGCGGATCGCATCTTCGCAGCCATGCGCTCGGGAATCGTAGACGATGGGGAGACCCTACGGGTTCTCGCTGGGCGCCTCCAAGGCCGTCCTGCACACACGTCAGTCACCCTCGCCGAGGGGAGGAAGCACGAGGTGAAGCGCCTGTTCGCGCACTTCAACCTAGAGGTCACACGCCTTCTCCGAGTTGCCATCGGCCCCGTCCGACTCGGGGAGCTGAAACCGGGCATCATCGTCCGGCTGACGGCCGCCGAGGAGGCGTCCGTCTTCGGGCTGTCGCGCTCGAAGCTGGAAGCGCGTTGATCACGTTCCTATAATCGGTCTATGCGCGTTGGGATCGGGCAAATCGACTCTCTTACCGGCGGGATCGAACGAAACGCCGAAGCGATCATCGGGAGAATTGACGAAGCAAGAGCCAAAGACTGCGATCTTGTCGTCTTTCCCGAGTTCGCGGTTCCCGGACGGCTGTTGCTCGACCTCGTCTGGCGGCCCGGATTCGTCGAGAAATGCGAAAGCGCGGTCGATCGGATCCGTCAAGGCTCGAGCGAAATCGCCGTCGTCGTCGGCTCCATCGCACCGGCGACACCGGGGGCATCTCGTTTGTGCAGCTGCGCATACGTGATCGAAGACACCTCGGTCGTCGCTCGGATCGACTCGGTCCACGTCCCTCCGGTCAGCATTGCCGAGGAGTCACGCTACTTCACTCCGTGTCCGGGAACTCAGACAGTCGATGTCGCCGGCAGGCGAATCGGGGTCACACTCGGAGAGGCGCTCGGATGCGACGTCGAGTCCGTCGACGTCCTGGCGAGTCTCGGCGCTGAGTGCGTCATCCACACCGCCGCGTCGCCCTTTCGCGTCGGATGCAGCCGAGCCCGCCGGCGGCTCGCCTGCGAGTGCGCCAAGGAGAACGAGGTCCGCATCGTCTACGCAAATGGCGTGGGCGGGGTGGACGGCGTCGTCTTCGACGGCGGGAGCTTCGCCGTTGATCAGACCGGAGTGCTTGTCTTCCAGGCCCCGCGCTTCGAAGAGGGCCTCTACGTTCTCGACGGCGATTCGGCAGCGCCGATCGCTGAACCGACCGAGGAGGCGCTCTCCGAGATTCGGGCCGCGATCGTCTGTGGCATCCACGACTACGTCGTAAAAAACGGCTTCTCGTCAGTGATCGTCGGACTCTCCGGCGGGATCGATTCCGCCCTCGTGACGACGCTGGCGGTCGAGGCTCTCGGACCGGACACCGTCACCGGGATCTACCTCCCATGCGAGCACTCCTCCCGCGAGAGCGCGTCCGATGCCCAGACCATCGCATCGAATCTTGGGATCGAGTTCCTCGAAGTCCCGGCGGGCGACGTTCACTCTGCACTGTGCGATGCCCTCCCGTTCGACGCCACCGGCATCGTCGACGAGAACCTCCAGGCCCGTGCGCGCGCCGCACTCTGGATGGCTGTCGCCAACGAGCGGAACGCCCTCGTCCTGGCGACCGGGAACAAGTCCGAGATTGCCGTCGGGTACTGCACGCTGTACGGCGACACGACCGGCGCTCTAGCTCCGATCGCCGACCTATACAAGAGCGACGTCTACCGATTGGCGGAGCGCTTCGCCGATCGGATCCCGCGGTCGGTTCTCGACAAGGCCCCGTCGGCCGAGCTGCGCCCGAATCAGCGAGACGCAGACGATCTGCCGCCGTACGACGTCCTCGACGACCTCTTGAACGCACTGATCGACGAGAACGCCTCGCGCGCGCAACTGATCGAGCGCGGCTTCCGCGAGGAAATGGTCGACGATATCGCAAAGCGTTTCTACGCATCCGAGTTCAAACGGCGACAGCTCCCGCCGGGCATCGTGCTCAGCACGCGACCGCTCGGCGGCGGGCGGCGCATGCCGATGACCCACGTCTACCGCGACTAAGAGAAACGGGCCTGCCCCGAGGGGAGGCCCGCGACGGTCCATCTCGATCCACTCGCCTACTCGATCGCGACTTCGATCGGCTTCTCCTTCTCCTTGATCGACTCCTTCATCGGAGCGGTCACCACGAGAATCCCGTCTTCGAATGTCGCTTTGATTCCGTCCTTCTCGATCAGCTCCGCCGGCAGTGGATAGCATCGTTGGAACCGGCCGTACCGCCGGCCGAGCCGGAAGTAGCTCTCGCGGTCGACCTCTTCGTTGCGCTTCACTTCGCCCGAGATCGTGAGCTGGTCGTCCTCGACCTTAATCGAGATCTCGTCTTTCTTCACGCCGGGAAGCTCCGTCTCGAAGACCAGGCTCTTCTCCTTCTCGTAGACGTCGGTTCGCCCGAAGCTCGGCGCAACATCGAACCCGACGCGGTCGAAGTCGCGTAGAACGTCGTCGAGCATACGAGTCAGGTTATTCTCGAGGACGAACGAGCCACGTCGGACAGCTGGAAGTCTCCTAATCATTTGTGTTTCCTCCTTCTCTGTCTGTCTTAGCAGTCTCGTATCGTAACTGCCAATTGGCAGTATAACAGCTCGACTGCCAGTTGTCAAGAGAAGACGAAAGGGTACAATCCGAGGGTGTTCCGACGAGTCGTTCTCCTACCGATCCGATGCTATCGACGTGTGATCTCGCCCCTGCTGCCGCGTCGCTGCAGATTCCATCCAACCTGTTCGGAGTACGCGATTGCCGCGGTTGAGAGACACGGGGTCATCAAGGGAGGCTGGCTCGCCCTCCGGCGGATCCTGCGCTGCCATCCGTTCCATCCCGGAGGATACGACCCTGTCCCGTAATGAACGGGGTGCGGCGACCTCGCCCCGTTGGTGAGGTGCCGACGAAGCCGCGAGCCTGCGTCTCAGGAGCTCCGGAAAGTGGCCCACATCCGGTCGACCAGGTCGGGCGTCGTCAGCACGTCGACGGTCGTCATCGCCAGGGCCTTGGCCGCCGTGAGCATCGCCTTCGCCCCTCGTTCCGAGCCGGACGCTTCGGCGAACTCGCGCGTATGGCCGACGACTCCGAGGTCACAAATGGCGAGGTAGGGATGCATGCCGGGAACGGCCTGAGTGACGTCCCCCATGTCGGTCGAGCCGAGGGCCTCGTCCGGCTCATCGAGCGGCCAATCGAGCGCATCGAGATTGGCGACGAACGCGTCAATCAGCGGCCGGTTCGGCTTCATCGCCTTGTACGCGTGACCGACCTCGCTGTACTCGAGCCGAGCACCTGTCGCGAGCGCCGCCCCTTCGGCGCACCGCCGGAGCTTCACGAGCAGCTCGTTCCGGTAGTCCGTCTCCGGTGCACGGACGTAGAACTCGGCGGCCGCGTACTCGGGGACGATATTCGGCTTCAGTCCGCCGTTCGTGATGATCCCGTGGATCCTCGCGCCGTCCTGGATGTGCTCGCGCAAGGCGTTGATTCCGTTGAACGTCTGGATGGCCGCATCGAGCGCGTTGATGCCCTTCTCCGGCCACGCCGCGGCGTGCGCCGGTTTTCCGTGAAACTCGAGCTTCACTTCGGTGATGGCGAGACTCCCTTGACCGACAACGCTGTAGGGCGCCGGGTGAAACATCATCGCGGCATCGACGCCTTCGAACAGCCCCGCGTCGATCATCGTGACCTTCCCGCCGCCCCCTTCTTCCGCCGGCGTTCCGAAGAAGACCAGCTTCCCCGGGAGGTCTGACTTGATCGCTCCAACGGCCAGCGACGCACCGAGGCCGGCGGCGGCGATCAAGTTGTGTCCGCAGGCGTGGCCGATCCCGGGGAGCGCGTCGTATTCGCCAAGAATGGCGACAGTCGGTCCGTCACTCGTCTCGGGATGCACGGCGCGAATCGCGGTCTCCAAGCCGGCCACGCCGTGATCAACCGCGAAGCCGGCCTCGCGGAGCGCGTCCGCCAGCAAACCGGCGGCGCGGACCTCCTCGAACTTGAGCTCAGGATGGTCGAACAGATCCTGACTGACCTCTCGGAGTCTCCCCTCCATCCGGTCAATCTCTTCGCAGACACGCGCCTTCCGATCGCCCATCGATCCTCCTTACGAATCCTCTTCGTCGAGATACGCCTCGCGAATCGTTGCCCCAACGAGAACGTCGAGCGCATCGACCCAACGGATCGGCATTCGGCTTCCGTCGAGAAGCGAGATCTCGGTGCATCCCGCCACGACCGCCTCCGCCCCGCGGGCGTGAAGCTCGCGAACGACTGAGGCAATCGCCGTGCCGACCTCGACGAGAGAACGCGCGGCCTTGATCGCCTCGATCGCCCGGTTGACCGTCTCCTGGCTCTTCTCGCTCGGCACGACCGGCTCGATTCCGTGCTCCTCGAACGCTCGGTGGTAGATCCCCGAGCCGATCGCCCCGCTCGTCGCGAGGAGCCCGACGACTCGCTCCTCAAGTCGGTCCACCGTCTCACCGATCATGTCGAGGACGGGAACGCAAACTGACTGCCGGATCGGATCGAGAAAGGCGTGCGCCGTGTTGCACGGCATCGCGAGAACCTGAGCCCCCGCCATCTCCAGTCGGCGCGCCATCCGGACAAGGGCCGGAACGGGCGTCGGCCCGCCGTGGAGGAGGGCTCGCGTCCGGTCGGGCACGGTCGGATCGCTGTCGATCACGACGCGGAGATGGCTCTGGTCGATCGTGGCCGGCGTCGCATCGACAAGGCGGCGAAAAAACTCGACCGTCGCTGCAGGCCCCATTCCCCCAAGAACCCCGACCACCTTTGACTCACCCATGGCTGTTGGAGAACAGAGTACGGCGTTCGCGCGGCCGTCGCAATCGATCCCGCGCTCTGCTTCAGCGTCCTCAGCCGTAGGTCAAAAAAGCGCTTGCCACGAGGCAGGGCGGATCGACCGACAGGATCCCGGCGTAGTCTGAGAGTTCGAACGAGACGATCTCGAACGACGCGCCGACGCCGAGATGGGCTGCGACCACGGGGAGGAGCTCGCGCTGGTCGCTCCGCAGGACATCGCGCGAGCGCCGGTACGCCTGTTCCAGATCGCCAGCCTCGAGCGCAAGGGAGAGCGTCTTTCTCACATCGAACTCGAACGCGCGCTCGAGCGTCGTTGGATCGGTGAGGAGACCGCGATCGAGCGGACCGTACGGCGTCCCGTAGTGGACGACATCCCCGGTCGCGACCAGCGCCGTCGCCGGCTCGATCCGCCCGCGAACCCACGCCGCCAGCCGACGAGCCTCGGCGAAGCTTCCCGAAACCGGATCCCGCGTCATCCCGACGAAGATCGGCTCGACCGGGATCGGCGGACGTCCGAAAACGTCGGACCCGAGGCGAAGGAGGGCGCAGAACGTATCGAGCGAGAACTCGCCCGTCAGGAGGCCGGCCCGGTCGACGCGGATCGAGTCGCCACTCGCCGGGAGTGCCGGGTGCAGGCCGAACGGCGTCTCCCACTCGGACGAGCCATCGGTGAACGCCCCGCGGACGATCTCGAACCCGGCCGAGCGCGTCTCCACGGCCTCATCCTCGTCGAGCGCGGCGCGGTAGGGCGTGAGCCCTCCGCCGTGCAAGACGCCGAGCGCGACCACGCGATCGATCCGCCGCCGGTAGAGGGCCGAGACCACGGCGGCCTGCAGCGGCCCGGCGTAGGCAAGCGCGGTGTGAGGGAAGGAGACGATCCCACTCCGGTCGACCGCGTCCCCGACCCAAGGATCCGGGTCAGACTCCAACCACACCGTCGCCCGTTCCCGCCCTTCGGGGCGCTCCAGCTCACGCCGATAGAAGCTCTTCCAATCCACCTCCGACGCCCCCTTCCACTCGACGATGACCGCCGGCGCAGACCCCGAAAAGACCAGTGGAGAGGCGCGATGCCTCCCCACCGACCGTGCACCGGGTGGTGCTAGCTGTCTGCTTCGTGATGATGACACATGACCTGTTCGAAATGGGAGACACACGGCCTGTCCGGAGGAGACATCGAGGACCGTCGAGCCCTGGTGACGCGTTCAGATGCTCGATGACTCAAGGTCGCCGCCCGACTACTCAGTCGCCCCTTCCCCCGCTTTGAGGTATCGGTCGATCGCCGACGCCGCACGTTTCCCCGCGCCCATCGCTTGGATGACCGTCGCTGCACCAGTAACGATGTCACCCCCGGCGAAGACGCCGGGAAGGCTCGTCCGCCCGGTTTCCGGGTCGGCGACGATGTTCCCCCAACGGGTGAGCTCGAGGCCCGCCGTGGTTTGGGGGACGAGCGGATGCGGCCCGTTTCCGACCGCGATGATCGCCGTTTCGGCCTCGATGTCGTGCTCCGACCCTTCGATCGGCACGGGGCGACGTCGTCCCGAGTCGTCCGGCTCTCCGAGCTCCATTCGGATGCACCGCACGCCGATCAGTCGTCCGGCCTCTCCTAGGAACTCGATCGGATTGGTGAGGAGCCGGAAGTCGATTCCCTCCTCCTTGGCATGGTGGACCTCCTCCGCTCGGGCCGGCAGTTCCTCCTCGCTACGCCGATAGACGATCATCGAAGTTTCCGCCCCAAGACGCCGTGCCGTGCGCGATGAGTCCATCGCCACGTTTCCCCCGCCAACGGTCACGGTCCGTCGGCCGACCTTGATCGGCGTATCGAACTCCGGGAACCGGTAGGCGCGCATCAGGTTTGCACGTGTGAGAAACTCGTTCGCCGAGTAGACGCCATTCAAGCTCTCCCCGGGAATCCCGAGGAAGCGAGGCAGGCCGGCTCCGGTCCCGACGAAGACCGCATCGAAATCATCCTTGAGCAGATCCTCGACCGTCCGAACCTGACCGATCACCTGGTTGACTTCGATCCGGACGCCCATCGCGCAGAGGGCGTCGATCTCGCCGGCGACGATCGCCTTCGGAAGACGAAACTCGGGGATCCCGTACATCAAGACGCCCCCGGCGACGTGAAGGAGCTCGAAGACGGTCACGGCGTGTCCGAGCCGGCGAAGCTCACCGGCCGCGGTCAGCCCGGCCGGCCCGGCCCCGATGACGGCGACTCGTTTCCCGGTCTCGGCCGCGACCTCCGGACAACACGCCTCGTGCCTCGACTCCCAGTCGGCACAGAACCGCTCGAGGCGACCGATCGCCACCGGCTCAAATCGGATGCCGAGCGTGCAAACGCCTTGGCACTGACTCTCTTGCGGACAGACGCGCCCGCAGACCGCGGGAAGCGCGTTCGCCTCCTTCAGCCTGGCGACCGCGTCGCCGAAACGTCGATTCTTGAGATGCTCGATGAACCCGGGAATGTCGATCCCAACAGGGCATCCGGCAACGCACGGCGCGGTCGGACACTGCAGACAGCGTTCGGCCTCGGAGACCGCCTCGTCCTCCGAATACCCGAGAGGAACCTCGTTGAAGTTCCGCACGCGGTCCGCCACCGACTGCTCCCGCATCGGAACTTGCGTCTCGCGGATCACGGTGTCTCCTTCTCAGCCGATGTCGCAAGGTACCGATCGAGCGAGCAGGCTTCTTCTTCCGCATAGTACCCCTGCCGAGCGATCAGAAGGTCGAAGTCCACCTTGTGCCCATCGAACTCGGGCCCGTCGACACACGCAAACTGGGGCGTTCCCCCCACGTCGACTCGACAGCCTCCGCACATGCCGGTTCCGTCGATCATCACCGAGTTCAGGCTGACCGTCGTCGGGACATCGAACTCTTTCGTGATCTCCGAACAGACTTTCATCATGATCGCGGGTCCGATCGCCCAAACGTGGGCAATCGGCCTCCCGGACTCGAGGAGCTCTCGTAGCGGGTCACTGACGAACCCCTTCGCTCCATAGGATCCATCGTTCGTCATTACGATCAGCTCGTCGCAGGCCGCCGCGAACTCGTCGTGATAGAGCATCACGTCGCGGCTGCGATACCCGACGATCCCGATCACCGTGTTCCCCGCTTGACCGAGGGCTCGCGCGATCGGGTAGAGCGGCGCGATGCCGACTCCGCCCCCGACGCAGACGACGGTCCCGTAGTTCTCGATCTCAGACGGCCGGCCAAGGGGGCCGGCAAAGTCGAGAACGCTGTCTCCTTCGTGGAAGCGGTCTCCCATCTCCCGGGTCGTCTTCCCGACTTCCTGGACGACGAGCGTGACCGATCCGACGTCCGGATCGGTATCGACGATCGTCAACGGAATCCGCTCGCCCAGCTCATGAAGCCGAAGGACGATGAACTGCCCCGGTCGAGCGACACGAGCGACCGCCGCCGCCTCGATGACGTACTCGCGGATCTCGGGACTGAGGGTTCTCTTCGCCAAGATTCGATACACTCGTCTCATCACCTTTCCAGGTCGAACCACGCAGCAGGAGTGAGCGGATTATCCCACGGCTCCGTCGGAACGGCAACCGGCGGACCCAATCCTGAACTGCGTATAATCCGACCATGAAAGGAGCGAAAGCCGTGCGCTACTACGTCGAAACGGACGGTCGGATCTACCTCACCCCAAGCGAAGAAGGCCTCGACTTGCCTCGGACGGACGAGATCCCGTTCGATGTCGATCGCATTGCGCCGCTCGCCGGGGACGACGACGTGTGGTTCTGCTCGCCCCACCTCGAGGAGCATCCGCGCGGATGGCCGTCCAAAGATCACGTCCAAGATCGACATGACGCGACGGCTCGCGTTCGTGCGGCCGTCCATGCCACGATGCCCCGTGTCGTCGTGGAGGGCATCTGCCTTCGAGACGGGCAGGTTCTGCTCGTCAAAGGAAGTCGCGGCCTGACCGAGGGCCTGTGGACGCTCCCCGGGGGGTTCTTGCGCTTCGGCGAGACGCCGGAGGACGGCGTGTTGCGCGAAATTCGGGAAGAAGTGGGAATCGAAGGGGAAGTCGAAGACCTCGTCGCCGTTCGCTCGAAGCTCGGGAGGCGAACCCGACTTCACTGGGTCATGCTCTTCTACCGAATCGCCACGGCGGGGGTGCCGCAGCCTCGCCCCGACGAAATCGCCGAGGCGAGTTTCGTCGACATGGATGTCGCGGCACGAATGCTGGGCGACGAGGTCATGGCCTCGATCGTGCAACACCTGGAATAGGCCTCGACTACAGGAGCTCGATCCCGATCGCCAGCTGGATGTCGACGTTCCATTCGACGAAGTATGGACGGCGCTCGAAGATAGCGCTGAGCGTAACGTGCGCCGTTTCGATCGGCTCGAGCGTCAGATCGAACGTGATGCGGTGGATGTCCGTCGGCTCCGCGACCCACGTCTCGCGAGAGAACTCGTACGCCCCTCTCAGGTTGAGGATGTCGGAGAGGAGATAGTCGTACGCGACCACTGCGTCGATTCGGTTCGTCTCCAGGAGATCCGGAGGGCCTGAGATGCTTCCTTGGGCGAGGAATTGCTCGCTCGGCGTCGTTGCGAATGCGTAGTTGAACGCCCCCGTCACCAGTAGGTCGTGTTCCCCGCCGGACGGATCGAGGACCTCGTAGCCGAGCCCGATTCTGACGTCCCACCCGCAGTATCGAGAGAATCCCTCTTCCTGGATCACTTGCGTGATCTCAGAGATATCGAGTGCGTCGAGTCCCCCGACCCGAACGTTTCCCGATCCCTCGATGCGATCCTGGACCGCGGCGAGAAGCGATGCGAAAGAGTCGTGCATCGCGAGACTACTGATCTCGTCCGCCACTCCCTGCAGATCGACGGGATGGAGGTGATCGGTCAGGCTTCCCCGACGAACGAGGTACTCGTCGATCCGGGTCGCCCTGGCCAGTGCCGTTGCATCGACGAAGCGGCCGTATCCAACGCCAAGATTGACGGACAAGCCGAGTGACTGAAATGGCGAGGAATTCCTCGCCAACGCGCCTGCGAAAGCGAAGTAGTCCTTCTCCGCTTCGAAGTAGCGCTTGTAGCTCCCGTCGGCGAACGTCGAGTACGTCGAGACATCGAGCACAGAGATCCTCATGTCGTTTCGCAGTGTCACGTCAAACCCGAACTCGGGCTTGCCGTACAGGCGCACATACTCGATCGTGAACTGCCCCTCGTTGACGTCGCGGTCCCGCAAGCCGAACGGATCGTTGTGATACTGATACGAGAAGCTGATCGAAAGGTCGGAAAGGTCGGTCACCGGGGACCGATAATCACAAAGCGGCATGGAGAACGCAGCTCCGCCGATCAGCGAGAGGACCAGAGCCATCGGAAGCAGCCACTGTCTCATGGCGATCACCTCTACTTCCGAAGGGTCGCCTGCGAAAGGCGGGCGAGCAACAGAATCGTTCCCTCAGACAGGTGCGTGATGTCCCACCACCGCCTCCCGGTACCGCGCATCAGCCGTGAGGTGAGGGAGGTCCCGTGGGTCCCGCGTCGGGTCCTGCTCGAAGAGCGGCAGTTGCCGCGCCCGCCATACCTCACTCGTACAAAGGGAGTTGGCGGCCCCCCGTCAGTTTCTACTCGAGGAGTGGCAGCTGACGGGCAGTTGCCTCCGACAGCCTGCCGACGCCAACGCCGATCAGGCGAACGCCGGACTCGGTGAGGAACACGCGGTCGTGCAACAGATGCGCGGCCACCTGTTCGATCAGCCCACGCGAATCCGTCCCGACGCCGAGGCGGGCCTGGCGAGTGATTGTTCGGAAATCCGGGTAGCGAACCTTGATCCGGACAACGCGACAGAGAAGCGATTCCTCTTGAAGCCGTCCGGCGACCAGGCGCGCGAGATCGCGGACCTCCGACTCGATCTCCGATGGATCTGTCAGGTCGAACGAGTACGTCACCTCGCGCGAGATCGATCGCGCTTCGGCTTCGCCCCCGAGAGCCGTCTCGTCCTCTCCCCTCGACAGCTCCTGCAGTCGTCGCCCCATCGCGCCGAACTCCCGCTCGAGGAGGTCAAGCGGCGCGAGCCTCACATCGCGGATCCGCAGAAGCCCGAGGCCGGTCAGTCGACGCTCGGTCACCTTCCCCACACCCCAGATTCGACCGACAGGGAGTGGATCGAGAAGGTTCCTCACGTCCTCCGACCTGATGACTCGAAACCCGTCCGGCTTGTCCAGCTCCGACCCCAGCTTCGCCAGGAACCGGTTTGGAGCAACGCCGACCGAGCAAGTGAGCCCCGTCTCGGCGAGGACGCGTTGCTTGACCTCACGAGCGAGGGACGTGGCTCGATCGGGCACCCCGCTGTGGCCGGACAGATCGAAGAATGCCTCATCGAGGGAGATCGTCTCCACGATCGGTGAGCTCTCGTTGAGAATTGCCCGCACCTGGTCCGAGATCTCCTTGTAGCGAACGAACCGAGGTCGCAGGAAGACGCCTTCGGGACACCGCCTGCGGGCAACCGCTGTCGGCATCGCGCTGTGCACACCGTAGACTCGCGCCTCGTAGGACGCAGTGGAGACGACGCCTCGAGGTCCGAGACCGCCGACGATCACAGGCCTGCCCCGAATCGCCGGCTCGTCGAGTTGCTCGACCGCCGCGAAGAACGCGTCCATATCCAGATGCCCGATCCTGCGAAGCGGTGCATCCGTCACGACAGAATTCCCCATTCGCGCAGCCGATTCGCTGCCTTGGGTCGCGTGATGTCGTTGATCACGCGATACGAGGCGAAGCCGTACCCCACACTGTGATGGGGAAGCCGCGCGAGCACGGCGAGATCGGAAAGCTCGCTCGGATCGAACGGAAGGTGTCCCGCCCGTGCGAAATCCACGACAATCTCCCAGCGCGCTTCCAGCGCGGACTGCGAACCGTTCTTCCGAGGCTGCTCGGCGAGGAGACGGACGAGTGCATCGACCTCGACGCCTCGCCCCTTGCACGGGAGGAGATGAACGCGCGCCGTCCGCCCCTCGGGGTCGATCGGCTGAATCGCTTCTCGTCCGATCGGCTCGATCGGCTCCCTCGGGATTTCGGCCCATTCGCGAAGAAGCTCACGACGGAAGCGATCGAGGTCGTTCAGCAGATGGTCTCCGCCGAGGACGGACTGCACGATGAGCTTGCGAAGATCCTCGGGCCCCATCTGCGGATGGCCCCGCAGCTCGTCCGCGATAATCGCCAACAGATCTGCCTTGTCGTTCATCGCCGACAGGATAGAATGCGGCGGAATGCCGATCAAGGGGCGAATCGCGATCACCGGCCGACCGGGCGTGGGGAAGACGACGCTGATCGAGCGGGTTCTCGAGCGGATCCCGTGCACAGCGGGAGGCATGCTGTCGAAGGAGATCCGCGTCTGTGGTCGTCGGGTCGGCTTCGCGCTGTTCGACGTCGCCACCGGGGCCGAGGGCACGTTGGCCCACATCCATCACACGAACGGCCCCAAGGTCGGCCGCTACACGGTCGATGTCCGATCGATCGAGACGATCGGCATCGCAGGCGTTCTCGATGCCATCCGAACGAAGGACCTCGTCGTAATCGATGAGATCGCGCCGATGGAGTTCTGTTCCCCCGCCTTCCTCCCGGCCGTGGAGGCCGCGCTCGAAAGCGACAAGGCCCTGCTGATTTCGACACACGCGAACGCCGACCATCCGCTCGCCCACCGCGTACGCCGCGAACTGACCCTCTTCCGCGTCAAGCTGAGCAATCGGGACGATCTCGTCGACGACGTTTTGCAGGCTCTGCGCGGGCCAACGTAGTTCCGAGATCCACAGTCCCCTCTACTTGGGGACGTTCTCCCAGTCCTTGAGAAACCGCTCGATCCCGATGTCGGTCAGCGGGTGGTCGAATAGCTTCTTCAGCACACCGTACGGGACCGTCGCGACGTCCGCTCCGAGGAGGGCCGCTTCGAGCACGTGCCGGGGGTGGCGAACGCTGGCAACGAGCACTTCCGTCGTGAACACGTAGTTCTCGAAGATCTCGACGATCTCGGAGATCAGATCCATCCCGCCGCCACCGACGTCGTCGATTCGCCCGACGAACGGCGAGACGAAGGTGGCTCCGCACTTCGCCGCCAGAAGCGCCTGGTTCGCCGAGAAAACGAGCGTGACGTTGGTTCGGATTCCTTCACCGGAGAGGATCCGGACGGCCTCCATGCCGGCCTCGGTCATCGGGATCTTGACGACCACGTTGGCGTGAATCTGCGCCAGCGTCCGCGCCTCGTTCAGCATGCCATCGCAATCGAGCGCGGTCGCTTCCGCGCTCACCGGTCCGTCGACGATCTCGCAGATGTCGCGGATGATCTCCTCAAACGGCCGGCTCTCCTTGGCGACCAGGCTCGGATTGGTCGTCACGCCGTCGACCAACCAGGCCATCTCGCGAATCTCCGACACGTTCGCCGTATCGATAAACAGCTTCATGACGCCTCCTCTTGCCTCCCTGGCTCACTGAGCAGAAGCCGAACCGTTGCCAGATTCATCCGGTCCGCGTCGTCTCGCCCGTCGAGCGTCTTCGGCGTCTCGAGAACCAGAGGAACGCCTCGAACACTCGAATGCCGGACGAACGCACCCAACCCCTCGCGCCCGATGCCCCCCAGGCCGATGTGCTCGTGCCGGTCCCGACGGGAGGCACAAGCGTACTTGGAGTCGTTCAGATGGATCAACCCGAGCCGGTCGACGCCGATCGACCGGGCGAATGCATCGAGCGTTGCGCGGACAGCCGACTCCGTTCGTAAATCGTAGCCTGCAGCGAACGCGTGGGCGGTGTCGAAGCAGACGCCGAACCGATCCTCCTCCCCAACACGAGAGAGAATCGCGGACAGCTCGTCGAAGCGGCCGCCGACAGTCGTTCCGCTCCCGGCGGTGTTCTCGAGCAACAGCCGAACCCCAGGGGCGTCGGCAAACGCGCCAGAAGCACGGAGGCGACCGAGCCCGTCGACGATGCGGTCGATCCCCCGATCGAGACCGGATCCAACGTGGGCTCCGAGATGCGTGACCACGGCATCGAGCCCCAAGACGCCCGCGCGCCGGACCTCCTCGGCCAACGCCGCGACGGAGCGTTCGAAGAGAGAGTCGTCAGGACTGGCCAGGTTGAGCAAGTACATCGAGTGAGCGACCGCGAACTCGATTCGAGAGGATGCTCGACGGGCGATGAACTCGGCAGCCCGATCGTCGGTGATCGGCTTCATCCGCCACGCGGAGACGTTGTGGGTGAAGATCTGCAGCGCGTTGTTCCCCAGCGCCTCCGCCTCATCGATGGCAGCAGGGAAGCCCTTTCCGATCGAGAGGTGACAGCCGAGCAAGCAAGAGTGCGCACGGTTGATCCGAGTCATGGACCGATTGTCGAAGCTCGCCGCGGAGACGGCAACCGACATGGTTGATCGATTCACGACCGACCGATACCGTATCGATCGGAGGGATCGACATGACGTACGACGTTGCCATCATCGGCGGAGGACCCGGCGGGTACGTCTGTGCGATTCGCTGCGCGCAGCTCGGCCTCAAAACAGCACTCGTCGAGGAGCGTGAACTCGGTGGGGTTTGCCTCAACTGGGGCTGCATCCCGACCAAGGCGCTGTACGCTGCGACGAAGCTCCTTGGACGTGCGGCGACGGCGAGCGAGATCGGCCTGTCCTTCGCTCCCCCCGAGATCGACCTGCCGAGGTTGTCCGAATGGAAGGACGGCGTCGTCTCCAAGCTGACAGCCGGCGTTGCGACGCTCCTCGCGGGGAACGGTGTCGACGTAATCTCGGCACGAGCGAGGCTCGCGGGACACGGGGGTGTGACGCTATCGAACGGCGGGACGGTTGAGGCGGAGCGGATCGTCCTCGCGACAGGCTCGGCGCCGATCGAGATCCCGAGCTTCCCTTTCGCGAACGAGGCTGTGTGGTCGTCCGACGACGCACTCGCGCTCGAGCGGATTCCCGAGCGGCTCGCCGTCATCGGCGGCGGCGTCATCGGGTTGGAGCTCGCAACGATCTACCGCCGCCTCGGCAGCACGGTCACCGTCATCGAGCTTCTGCCCGAGATCCTCGCGACTGTCGACCTCGATCGTCGAGCGATCGGGATTCTCAAGCGTTCGCTGAAGACTCAGAGCATCGACGTTCGTGTGGGCACGAAGGCCGAAGGCTTCGAACCGGCGACCCCGAGCGCCCTCGTGAAGCTTGCCGACGGCGATGAGATCGCGGCCGATCGGATCCTTCTCGCCGTCGGGCGGCGTCCGAACACCGCAGACCTCGGCCTCGAGGAGGCAGGCGTCGAGATCGATCAGCGTGGCTTCGTAGCCGTCGACGCACAGCTGCAAACGACGACCAAAGGAGTCTTCGCGATCGGCGATCTCGCGCCGGGACCAATGCTCGCGCACAAGGCGTCGGCCGAGGGCGTCGCGCTCGCCGACTCGTTCGCCGGCCGGGCGATCTCGAGCGAGGAGAAGCTGATCCCTCAAGCGATCTTCACCGACCCCGAAGTGGCGTCGGTCGGCCTGTCCGAGGCAAGCGCGAAGGATGGCGGGCGAGCGATCCTGGTCGGCCGCTTCCCGTATGCCGGCCTCGGCAAGGCACTCGGGATGCGCGAGCCGGACGGCCTCTTTCAGGTGGTCGCGGAGGAGAAGGATCACCGGATCCTCGGTGTTCAGATCATCGGCGCCGAGGCATCGGACCTGATCTCCGAGGCGGCGGTCGCGATTCGGGCCGGCCTCACGCTCGAGGCGATCGCCGAGACGGTTCATCCGCATCCGACCCTCCCCGAAGGGTTGAAGGAAGCAGCCGAGGACGCCCTCGGCAGAGCGATTCACACGATCAGACGCTAAGACGAAAGCGAGGGCCGGCGCACGAGCGTACGCCGGCCCTCAAACGGTGCAATCCCCCCACATCGAGGGAAGGTGGCAGACTCCAACTAGGTCTTCGTCTGGTTCTTCACTTCCGCGTCGGGGTGGATGTCGAGCTGTTCCGAGTACTCGACCGTCCCGATGCGACAGCCGGGCCCGATCTCGACACGCTTCCCACGAACCACGTCGGCCGATGTGTCTTCGAGGTGGATCTCGTCTCCCTCGATCACCGTCGCGCTCAATTCCGCCGTGCCCCGTCCGCTGAACATCCGAACGAGGCCGTCGAGGAGGATACCGCGCTCGCGGTACCCGCCGCGCCGAACGTCGATCCGCGCGCCGCCGATCTCCCGCGCGTGACACCGTCCGCCAGGGCGGATTTCGACCTTGTCCGCCGAGAGGAGGCCTTCGATCTCGAAGCCTCCGCTCGTCTTGAACAGATCAGCCTCCACGTCGCCGCCGACGCGGAGAACGCCGCTGATCTTGACGTATTCGGCCGCGATCGACTCCTTGACGCGATAGGATCCGGAGCACTTCAGCTCCTTCACGCGCGCCACGCCGTCGATTCGCGCGGCGCCACTGACGCGCATCTCCTCCGCGACGACATCACCGCCGAACGCGCTACTTCCCGAGACGGCGATCTGCAAGGCCTCCGTTCGGCCTTCAACCTTGCCGGCTCCCGAGATCCGCAAGGCCTCCGCCTTGAGGTCTCCCGTCACCTTGCCTGCGCCGGAGATCGACACGCGGGTGTAGTCCCCTCCGCTCAGCTTCCCGGCACCCGACAGACTCGCTGATCGCTTCTCGTCGTTCATTGTACGTCCTCCGTGTCTTGGTCGGTCTTGCCGCCGGGGGACCCAACCTCAGCTTCTTTCGCAAGATCCAGTTTGATCCGTTCGAGCACGTGTCCGAGGTCGACGGCCTCGATCTGCTCGATGTCCGGATCGAATACTACCTTGGCGGGGGCGATCGCCACCATGCTAATCTCGGCCGAGATTCCACCGCCGGAGAGCCGCTTGCGCAGGAGGTAGAGCTGGAGCCGCTCCTCGGCGACCCGATCAAGAAGCGCCTCGTCCAATCGTTCAGTCAACGTACGATGAACGAGCTCGAGTTCTTCGGAGCGGGCCACCTGGCGAAGCCTGCTCAGGACAGCGACACAGAGCGTCTCCTGAATCGACAGTGGTTTCGCCCTGCCCCGGTCGATCCGGCACGTCTCGAGGATTGAGTCGTCGAACCACTTCAGGCTTTTCAGCTGATCGAACGCAACCTGAAGCTTGGCGTCGACGTGCATCGTAATCACGTCGGCGAGGTCATCGAGCGGGTGATCGCCCTTCATGTCTTTGATCTGCTCGATTCGCTCGATGATCTTCTCTCGCGGGAAGAACGTCTCTTGTCCGGTGAACGTCGAGCGGCGCGTGAACCAAGCCTCAGGGATCAGGCCTTTGCGCTTCCAACGATACAGCTGTCCGTAGGAGATCCCCATCCGCTCGAGAACCTCTTTCTTCGAGATCAACCTGTCGTCGTCCATGTCAAGCCTCCTGCGTCTTGCCATTCCCGTATAGAGCCCATTGCCCGCGTCCGGTTGGACGCGAGGGCGTCTCCACGGACGAATACCATAACAGCACACTGTTACGATTTCAAGAGGTGGGCTACCGTCGCCTCGCGCCGGTAGCTAGGAGCGAAGGCCGCCCAAACGACCTTCGCCTGGTCCGTCCCCTCGCGCCGGTAGCTAGGAGCGAAGGCCGCCCAAACGACCTTCGCCTGGTCCGTCCCCTCGCGCCGGTAGCTAGGAGCGAAGGCCGACCAAACGACCTTCGCCT
>Ga0272443_10003281_pt1 | contig 19223 bp, 17 predicted proteins | sample SSMAcet12_FD_193581 | JGI IMG/M metagenome (GOLD analysis project Ga0272443, IMG submission 193581) | Marine sediment archaeal communities from Little Sippewissett salt marsh, Falmouth, MA, United States - SSM-Acet-12 | ecosystem: Environmental > Aquatic > Marine > Wetlands > Sediment ... | reverse complement strand
AACGGCATTTGCGGCCACAGCAATTCCGGTTCCGTTCACCATGTACATGTGCACAATTACACCTTTTCCACCATCTACGGGGATTATGTTTTCGGAAATGATCAATTCAACATGGTGCGGATGGGACCGTTCACCGAAACCAACATCGATTATCCCAACAATCATCTCCCGGGAATCGAGAACCTGGGCCCCGGAGATTACTATGTCCTGCGGTTGCTTACCACCCAGGGCTATTGTTCCAAAAGCACCTGCAGGCCGAAAGGCGCCGACGGAGTTATCGCGGCGGACATCCGCTACCGGGAATCCCCCGGCGGTGAATTCAAGATCTCACCGATCAAGGAGAAAAGATTCAATTTCGGGGTGGAATAGAGAACAACAAGCGCCTGGGGACGGAATGGAGCGCCCGGCGGGCCCGGGATCCTGTTGATCGCGGGCGTCCTGGTCATCCTGGCCGAATTCCTGGTGTTCGGGATTCCCAAGCATCCAATTCTTGTAGGGGCAGGTCCCCGTGCCTGCCCGGAATTAAGCGAGGGAAAGAAGGCGAGCGTCCTTGGGGTGCAGGAGCAGGTGGTCGCATTTTGCGACTGCCTTGCTTGATTTGCCTTTTTGATTGTAGACTATTATAACGTTAAACAACCGGGGAGGGACCCGGAATTTCACAAGGGAGAAGAGTTCATGATGCAAAAGTTCTATCTAACGGCATTGATCTGCGCGTTGTGCCTGGCCCTGGCGGTGCCTGTCGGGGCACAGGAAGATTCCAACGAAAAAGGCGCGTTCAAGGTTGTGGCCTGGGCGGTGGGCGCGCCCAACCCGGCCATCGGCAATCAACGCATTCAAAACGATGACTTCAATATCCTTCCGGGTCCTGACGCCCAAGGGTCTCCGGTCGGCGACGGGTTGAATGAGGCCGCGGCCTGGCTATTCGATTTTACCTGGAACAAACATGTGTTCGAACTCTTCAAGAACGCTAACGGCCCCATCATAGAGGCGAACATCACCATCCTGATCAAACCCCGCAGCGAGACCAGTGCCTGCGATTGCGTATGGATCCAGAATACAGCGGAACACATTGAGGACCTGGCGCGCTACCGCATCCCCGAAAACTGTATATTCCCCATGAACCAATGGCACCTGGCCACATACCCACTATACCCCTACTTCTACAAAAGTGAGGATTTCCTGCGCTATTTTTCCGATGATCTCACTGTCCAGGATCCTTCGGATTCCATCCTGGGCCTGGTCACGCCATACAAGTGCGGCCAGTTGCCCATGATCATATACAAAAATTCCATGATCATGGCGGCCAAGTTAACCCTGATCAGGAAGCAAGAAAAGGAAACCCCGGCTGCCCAATCCGCCTCACAGAATACCCCCACCCGAAAGCAGCGGCCCAGGCGGGGAGGCGTAATATGAAACATGGATTATGCATAGCATTGATGATTTCATTGTTGGGCCTGTTTGCCATCCCTGCCGTGGCGTCGGCAGACAAAGATCCCGCCCCAAAGACCATCAGCATCCGCGCCAAGGCGACGGGATTCATGGACATTGAACCCAGGAATGCGAAAAAACTGGAAAACGGCGATTTCATAATCTATGCCAACGGTATGAGAGAGCGCACTATCGGCACGGGCATTGACGAATTTACGGCATGGCTGTTCGATTTTCGCTCAGACCCGCATTTTAAGGATTTTTGCAAAGTTGAAGAACCTCTGAAATCCGCCAGTATCACGATTTTGATCAAGATTGTCGCTGTGAGCGGTTATTGCGATGCCTTATGGATCCAGAATACATGTGATGGTCATGCTCAACGCCCCTGCTTACGGATCCCCGGCAATTGCGGCCTTGAACTGAACAAGTGGCACCTGCTCTCCTACGACTTGACCACCTTCTACTCCAGCGCGGATATTATGCATTACCTGACGACCGATCCACCCATAGCCACCCAACCTCCCGGAGTATTCGGTACAATTACTCCATGGAAAAAAGGCCAGATTCCCATGGTCATGAACGATGACACCATGATCGCCGGCGCCTGGCTGACATTGACCAAAAAGCATTAAAAGAAAGAACAGTTGGGAAGTTGGTGAACTGATTTCCTGTAACCTGCCTGTCCGCTGAAGCCTTGGTGAAGGAGGGATACCTGCCTTCTACCTTTTACAAAGGCTTAAAGCTGAGTGCCGAGTGGCCGGGGGCAAAGGGGAAGGTGGTAAGAAAATCCTTTCCCTACTTGAAAACCGCGCCGCTGAACAACATGGTATTATCATGAAAACATTTTTATTGGTCCTTGCCGTCTTTTTGTCTTTGAGTCCCCTGGTAACGCCCCAGGACACTCAGAACGAAACACCCGCGGTGATTCCCGAAGGCCTGCGAGCGGCCAAGACCATACGCTTGGTGGTAGAGCAGGATCTTGGCAAAGAAGCTGCCCCCCTGCCCGTGCGCAGACGCGTGTCTCCCCTGCTGGAAATCGCGGACCTGACCCTGCTGGCGGATGGCGAAGACACCACCGCGGATATTACGTTGCAGGTGCGGCTTTCTGGATCCCTTCTTTCCGCTGCGTATCATAACGTCGGCGTCCAGGCTACCGGCGGCCGGCTGTCCGGAACCACCTGGGTGGAATACGGGAGAGAGAAATTTCTGGAAAAGCGTTTCAAAGACGAATTGAAAATCTCCCGAACAGTCGGAGTTGTGTCAGGCTATGCAGTTACCGGCAGCCCCCTGTATCGCTTGATGAACCAATCGCCTTTTCTGGCCGATGTCCTGGAAATCCTGGTGACAATCCGTCCAAACGGTAAGAATCTGCTGACCTCCTGCCTGACGGGAGGAGACTCCCTCCTGCGCAGGGCCGCGGTGCAGGTGCTGGGACGGTCAGGCGTACCGGCCGCTGACGCGGCGATGAAGGATCCCGCCATAACGCCCATTCTAACCGACATGTTCAGCGAACGCCGAACCGATTGGAGAGTGGATGAGAAACTCCTGCTCAAGGCTTTGGCCAGGAGCAGCGACCCCCAAGCTCTGGATCCATTGCTGAAACGTGCCCACTCCATTTTATCTTCCAGCCGTATCCTTGCCCTCCAAGCCCTGGCGAACATCCGGGATCCCCGCTCCACACAGGCTCTGATTGAGGCCCTGGATGACAAAGAGAGAAAAGTTCGCATGGCAGCCATCCGGGGTCTTGCGTATAAGCCCGGCGCAAAAGCAGCGAATGCACTTGCCCAGATAGCCATTGACGCCCAGAATGAGATGCGCAAACGCAATTTTTCCATGATCTACGAACAGAAAGTGACCCAACAGGCAGCCTTGGATTCACTGGAGAAGATGCCGACCCTGGTACCTTTGGACCGCCTACTACCCTTGGTTGCGAAAGAAAATGCGGGAAAGGTGGTCCGCAGTGCCTTGGCCGCCGGAGCGGATCCACAGCCTCTGCTCGACTTCCTGCCTACCGCCTCCCCCTGGCCCAGGTTTGAGGTGATGAAGATATTGGGGGAATTTAAGGTGCGGCGCGCCGTGGAACCCCTGATCGAGATGCTGCGCAGTCGCAATAAGGGATTTCGCCGCATCGGGCGCCAGACCCTGATCCAAATCACGGGCAGGGATCTCGGTCTTAGCTACCGCAAATGGTCGCGTTGGTGGAAAAAAGAGAAAGAAGAAGGGGAAAGTCAGAAGTAGGAAGTAGGGGCGGGTTTCAAACCCGCCCGGAGTTGGGACGTTGAGGGGGAGAAGAAGGTGGCAGGTGACAGGAGACAGGTGGCAGGAAAAGGCAGGATGAAGTGACAGGTATCAGGTGGCAGGAGAGCTATATCGACCTTCCCAGGAGATCTCTTCACCGATCTCCTGACGGGATCGTCCGCGATCCCCTGATACCTGCCACCTGTCACCTGAAACCTTATTTGGACTGATCCAAATAAGGTTTATCAAAACGCTTCTCCCAGGCGTGGTTTTTCTTGAGCATGCGGTTCCAATAACCGTTGAATACGCCCAGGCGCATGACCGGTTTGAGGATAAAGGTGACGAAAGCCGGAAAGCGCTCCGGCCGGGCCAGTTTTTTCAGCAGGGCGGGATCGAATTCACCGTTGTGGCCGAAATCCAGGCCCATCTCTTCCAGGAGGGCAAATAGCTTGCGGAAACGTTTGGGCGGGGCCACGCGCAGGCCTTCGCCGCCGCCGCGCACCAGGGTGCCCATGTAAGGGCAACCCAGACGTTCGGCCAATCCCCGCAGGTAGCGCTCCAGGTGACGCGAGTGCGCGGCCTCGGGAAAGCCCGATTGCACCAGGAAGCCCAGGCGCGGGTTGTCTGGCCGGCCCTGGAATTGTTTCAGCAATTCGAAAAAGGCCATGACCAGCCCGGGCATGGCGTCGGTGTAGAGGGGCATGGCGATGAGCACCGCCTCGGCGCGGCCGAAGGCTTCCGCCGCCGCCGGCTGATCCTCTGCGCGGTTCAGGTGGAAGCGTTCACTGGTGTTGCCGGGAATGGATTCGAAACCCGCCAGGAAGTGGTCGAGCATGATCTCGGTGTTGCCTTTCCGGCCCCGGGGCGAACCGTTACAGACTGTCAATTTCACGGGTGACCTCCTCGACGGGTTCGGAAATCAGCTTGTTGAAAACAAGCCGGGTTTTCAGGTTCAGGGCCGTGCGCGCCAGGATGGCGCCGGTGATCTCCGGGTCTTCTTCCCGGGAATCGGGGCCGGCCTGCAGGAGCAGGCCCAGCAACGGGTATTTCTTGTAGCGCTTCAGGTGGTGCATCTCGCCTTTGTCGACCACCAGGTAGGGATGCACCAGGGGGATCATCTTGTCCATGGTCTTTTTCGTCAGCGCAGTGACAAAGCCCATGCTCATGGGGGAAGCCAGGATGGTGAGGTCCGATTGGATGACCCGGCGGCAGACCATGGCGGAGTCGTCTTTGTGCACGCATTGCCCCGGGGTCTTGACCCAGCAGCCCCAGCAGCCCACGCAGTATTTTATATCCATATCCCGCAACTCCAGCACCTCGACCCGGTGGGTTTTGTTCAGCCTGGCGGTCAGACGGGCCAGGTAGGCATCGAAGTCGAGGTTGCCGGGGTCCGGGTTGCCGTTTACGATGGTGATGTTCATGGAACGCTCCCTCCGGGGTTCATTCTAGCATGTTGTGTGGAGAAGTTGAAAAGTTAGAGAGTTGAAAAGTTGAAGAGGGAAAACAAAAGCCGAAAGGGAAACCGAGGTGGCAGGTGTAGGGGCGCGCTGCCGCGCGCCCGGTAACAATGCAGTTGGGGAGTTAGAGAGGGAAAAGCAAAGCCGAAAGTCTAAAGCAACAATCTCAAAAACCTTTCACCACAAGCCTCTTCCCTGCACCCTTTCCCGGAACCCCGATTGAATCCGCCACGAATTTTCAGTATTATTTATGTAAGTCTCAATCACCCCAGGGGAGATTCAAAATGGGAATGAACAGGAGAACTTTCCATGCGCGTCCTGCTGATAAAACCACCGCTCAATAAAAACCTGCTGGTCCCGAATCATGACGAACCGCTGGAATTGGAATACGTGGCCGCCGCGGCGGCGGGGCATGACGTCGAAATCTTCGACATGCGCCTGGAGAAAAACCTGGAAAAAAAACTGCGCCGCTTCCGGCCCGAACTGGTCGGTGTGACGGCCTTCACCTGCGATGTGCGGGCGGCCTCCACCGTCCTGCGCGAAGTGCGCAAGTTCGACGCGGGCATCCGGACGGTGGTGGGGGGTCATCACGCCACCATGCTGCCCGAAGACTTCGCCCTTCCCTTCGTCGATGTCATCTTCCGGGGCATGGCGGACGAAACCTTCAGGCAGTTTGTCCGACTCCTGGCCGGCGGCGGGGATATCCGTGAAACCCCCAACATCGCGCTGGTCACCCGCAAGGGCTTGGAGTTCACCGAGAAGCGGCCCTTCACCGGTGACCTGGATCGCCTGCCCCTGCCGGCGCGCCATCTCACGGAAAAATACCGCAAACATTACCGCGACTCCGTGAAAAACACCACAGGCCTGATCGTTTCGAGCCGGGGGTGCCCCTACCGCTGCACGTTTTGCGCCTGCTGGAAAATCATGGACGGCAAGTATTTCACCCGCAGCGTGGAGGCGGTGGTGGATGAATTCGCCGATCTGGCGAAAACGGTGGACCTGATCTGTTTTGCCGACGACAACACCCTCCAGGACACAAAAAGGGCCTGGCGCATGGTGCAGCTGTTCCGGGAACGCGGGCTCAAGCAGCGCTTCATGATGTACGCGCGCACGGACCTAATCCTCGCCAATCCGGACCTGATGGCGGCCCTGAAGGATGTGGGGCTGGATTACCTGCTGGTGGGGATCGAATCCTTCCGGGACGAAGACTTGAAAAAACTGAACAAGAAGGTGCGGGCTGAAACCAACATCGAGGCCATGCGCCTGCTGCGCAAACTCGGGATCAGTGTATCGCCCCACTTGATCGTCGACCCCGATTTCTCGAAAGATGATTTCCGCCAGCTCCTTAAGTACATCGTCAAACTGGAGCTGTTCCGCCCGGTTTACACGGTGCTGACCCCCCTGCCGGGCACGAAGCTATACGAGGAAACGTACACCCGCCTGGCCATCCGCGACTACGACTTCTTCGACTTTACCCATTCGGTGCTGCCCACCCGGCTCAGCCGCAAGGATTTTTACCGCGAATACGCCAACCTGTACAGCAAGAGCTATTCCTTCCACAGGTATTTCCGCTGGAAGTGGAAGTCCGTAGTCAATTTCTGGCGGGAAAAGGGGAGCTATGCCCCCCCCGCCGCCGACCGCATCCCCTTTTTCCTGCTGGCCATCATGAGACTGCTCGCCCTGCGCCTTTACCTGAAAGTCCGGCACGTGTACAGGGTCGAGCCGCTGGTGGAAGCGGGGGAAGGGAAACTTCAGGTGACAGGGGATAGGAAGGCAGGAAACAGGCAAAGTTGAAAGTTCAAAGTGGAAAGTGAAAACAATAAATGAAGCACGAATTCCGGAATAAACAGAAGAATCAAGTTCGAAGCACGAAATTCGAAATCCAAAACAAATTCAAAATCCAAATATTCAAAATTCAAAACAAAAACCTTCGAGCTTGTGTGGCCTAATCTTTTTCCCCCCTTTCCAACTTTCCAACTTTTCAACTCTTCAACTTTTCAACATTTCAACTTTTCAACTTTCTCTATATAATCCCCTTCAGCTTCAGGGCGGCCCGGGTGAGGGCCTCGCGCTGCGGCAGGTCCCGGGCGGGGTCGCGAACCTCGATACAGGTGGCGAACACCCACACCTGCGCGTCCGTGCGCACCCAGCCCACCCACCAGCCGTACTGATGTTCCATACGCGCTGTGGAACCGGTCTTGGCGCGCAGGGTGTAACGCCGGGTGCGCTCCCGCACCATAATGCGCCGCACCAGGTCCACGTGATCGTCGTGGAAGGGCAGTTCCCGGCGCACCAGGCGCTTGAGGAAATCCACCTGCTCCCGCGGAGAGATCAACAGGTCCCCTTCCAGCCAGAAGGTGTCCACCCGCCGGCCGGGATCGGCATTGCCGTAATGCAATTTTTTCAGGTATTCCCGGTAGCGCTTCTCCCCCACCCGGCGTGCCAGCACCTGGTAGGCCCACACGCAGGACACCTCCAGGGCGCTGGCCAGGGTCTGGTCGCGGTTCCAGGCGGCGTTGCGGTAATGGGTGCCGTCCCAGGGGATCACCTCCCTATCATCCTTGATGACCCCGCAGTCCAGGGCGATCAGGGTGTTGGGAATCTTGAATGTGGAGGCGGGCGGACGGCGCACCCCGGCGACACCGCCGCGACGGCCGCCAGCAATGCGATCCCGGCCGTTATCTTTCACGCGCGCATCTGACTTTCCCCTACACCTTGCCCTGGGAGACCAGGCGGGCGAAATGCTCGAAAGAGCGGTCAAAGGTTTGTTCCGCATCTCCGGGGAAACAGCAGGCCGGCAGTTCGCGCATGCGCAGATGGTAGGCGATGCAGTCGCAACACACGCCTTTGCGGGAACAGGGTTCGTAGGTGCAGTTGCACTTTTCAAGGTTGCGTTCTTTGGTGCATTCCATTGATTACCCTTTTTCTTTCCAGACCGCCTGGATGATGTCCAGGGCCACGGGCGTGCAGTTGTGGGTGGCGTTGGCCAGCACGGCTACACCCCAACGTTTGCCGGGATCGAGGAGCAGCAGGCTGCGGGTGCCGCCGGTACCACCGTCATGGGCCACGCATTCGATGCCGCCGTCAAAGCGCAACAGATGCCAGCCTATGGCCATGAAATCCCCATCCCGGTCTTGGGCCAGCGGCAGCACCGGGCGCATCATGCGCTCAAAAGTCTCCGTCATGCCGTGAGACCTGTTCCCCAACTGACAGGCCAGAAAACGGGCCAGATCCCGGGCGTTGGACTTCAGGGCGCCGGCGGCGTAAAGGGATTTGAAATCCCATACCGGAACGGCATTGCCCTTGTCGTCATGGGGCCGGGCCATGGCGCCCTTTTCCTTCTGCGTTAGGTTCATGCGGGTGTTTTTCAACCCCAGCGGACCCAGGACGTATTGGTCCAGCAGGGCCTGAAAATTATTGCCCCCGGCCCGTTCGAGGACCAGGCCCAGCAATCCGTACCCCGCGTTGGAGTAGGCGTAAGCCGACCCGGGAGCCGCAGAGGGCTTGAACACCACGAGGAAATCATAGAGGTTCCTGGCTGAGTAGGCGGCATATGGGTTGCGGTGATCGGCGGGAATGAAGTTGAAGGGCATGCGCGGCAGTCCCGAAGAGTGGGTGGCCAGGTGCAGGAGCGTTACCGGTTTTTCGTGGGGCTTGGGCAGTATAATGCCCTCAGGCAGGTAGGTTTGCACCGGCGCTCCGGAATCGACCAGGCCCGCATGCTCCATGCGACACATAAGCAAGGCGGTAAACACCTTGGTCAGGGAACCGATCTCGAAATGGGTGTCCGCGTTGACGGGGACGCCTGCTTTGTGGGTCCGGCCATGGGCGTAAAACCGCGGGCCCCGGCGGTCCACCAGGGCGACGACGATGCCCGGGCTTTTGGCGTCCCGGTCCACCCATGTTGACAACAGGCTTCCCAGGGCCGCCTTTTCCCCGGCCCCGGTCTCCGGCGCCGCGTACGCAAAGGGAATCAATGCCAGCAGGCCAAAAAGTACGACAATGGACTTCATCTCTCACTCCCCGAAAAGGATTGCCCCGGAAGGGGGCGGGAAAAGTGATTGTAGCATGGAAAAAAAACACGGCCAAGGGCAGGCGGTCCGTCATGCGCCCCCGCCGCTGGGCCTTATTCACCCTTACCTGATCCCCTTTCTACATGATCGGTTTGCCCGTCTCCAGGGAGTCGGCGATGCGGGCCAGTCGGCGGTCCCGGGTTTCCGCCCGCTTGGCCGCGAAGTAGTAACGTGCCAGGAGCTTGCGACGCGCCGGGGTGGCGGTGGCAAAGCGCTGCGCCGCCCCGGGAATGGCGGCCAGTTGGCGCTCCAGGTCAGCGATGCGGGCCGCGGGCAAGGCCCGGGGTCGGCTGTCCCATTCACCGCTCGCTTTGGCTTCCCGGACCTTTTCCAGGCCCGGGGGCGCCATGCGCTGATGGGCCATCAGCTTCTCGACCAGGCGCTTGTTGCGCTGGGACCAGTTTGAACCGCGGCGACGTTGGGTGAACTTGACGCGGTACCACTCGTGGTCCACCCGTTTGATCAGGGAATCGATCCAGCCGTAACCCAGGGCTTCTTCCAGGGCCTGGTGGTGGCTAAAGGTGCCGTCTTTGCCCTTGCGGAATTCCAGCCATACGCTTTCCCTGCGAGAATGGTTGTTTTGCAGCCAGGCACGGAAAGCCCCGGGGTCGGCGAAACGCAGAATCTCTTCGGCCATGTCAGGAGTATTGTGAAGGATTTAGGGCGGAAAAGAAAGGCCAAAGCCGTCTGCGGCCAAAACGGACCGGGCGGCAGGCCTCGGTAATCGCCAAGATCCGCAAGCCGATCCATACCAGTGAAAGGGTTGCGATCAGCCGCAGGCGGCCGCGGCGTCTTGCCGGCCTAGGGATTTTTACGTACAATAAACGGCAGGGGACAGACATGAGGAAACGGATCACCACGATTTTCGGCGCCATCGTGCGGTGGATGGAGAAGTTCCTGGCCGTGGCCGTGTTGGTGAGCGTCATCGTGGCCGCGGTCAACGGCGGCATCTACCTGGCCGGTCTCGACTGGACGGAAAAGGAAACCTTTTACGAACTGATCTACCGCATGCTCCTGCTGGTGATCGGCTTGGAACTTGTGCGCATGCTGGTCACCCACAGCCTGGCGGCCGTGCTGGAATTGTTGGCCTTTGTCATCGCCCGCAAGATGCTGAAACCGGATTTGACCTCCATCGACATCATCCTGTCGGTTGTGGCCTTCACGGCGTTGCTGGCGGGGCGCAAATATCTGATGAGTCCGACCTGCTACCTGCCGAAGGAGACCCGGGAGTTTGCCTCGGCGGATGAGGAGGAACCCTAGGTTCGCCGCCCTCATCATAAAAAGGCGCAAAGAAAAAGGTTAACCCACAGCGGTACGGCGAGCGATCCGCAAGCCCCCTTTCACTTTTTTTGATTTGCGCCTACACTGATCCAATGAACCGCGTGGACGGGACGGCCGGGGAGGCTGAGTATGGTTAAAGACTGGAAGCGATTGCTGCGCCCCGCCGACCCGGAACGCATCCTGCGCGGCGGCGCCGCCAACCTGGCCGGCCTGATCCTGCGCACCTTCAGCGGCCTGGGGGTTTACCTGCTGATCGCCCGGGCTTTCTCCCCGGCGGCCCTGGGACAATACGTGCTGCTGGCCGCCTGCATCACCCTGCCCGGGGGGCTCTCCCTGCTGGGCCTCAACCACGCCCTGTCGCGGTTTGTCCAGGAGCAAACGGGGCGGGGTTCCGCCGCCGGCGCCCGGGCGGTGTACCTGCGCATCCGCACCCAAGCCCTGCTCTTCAGCCTGGCGGCGGCCGGGCTGGTTTTCGTGAACGCCGGCGCCGTGGCCGAAATCTTCGGCCGCAGCGCCGTCACCAGCGGCCAGGTCCGGTTCGCGGCCCTGTTCATCCCCTTGTTCGCCCTCATGACCCTCAACCGCGGCCTGCTGCGGGCCCATCACCACAGCACCGCCTATGCGTGGTTCCATTTCCTGCCCAACCTGCTCTGCGGCCTGGTGTTGGCGGCGGCCCTGCTTTTTTTCAATCCCCTCGGCGCGGCGGGTTTGCCGATCCAGGCCTTCGCCGCGGGGGTCGGTGTGTCCGCCCTGATCTCCCTGTGGCTGGTTCACCACATCCTTCCCCGCAAAGACGGCGGCCGCGTCAACGAACTGCCGCGCATGGGCACGGTGTTGCGGGTCAGCATCCCCCTCTTCCTGCTTTACCTGATGCACACCCTGTTTACGGATATGGAGATCCTGCTGCTGGGCCATTGGGCAAATGACACGGCCATCGCCACCTACAGCCTGGCCTTGAAAATCGCGGCTTTTTCAGGTTTCATCCATACCTCCCTGAGCGTTCCCCTGGTGCCCAAGATCGCCGAAAAGCACTTCCAGGGCCGTTTGGCCGAGCTGGAAACCATGTACAATTGCACCCGGCGCCGCATGCTCAATCTCACCCTGGTCCTGGGTGCGGCCCTGGTGCTGGCGGCCCCTCTCATCCTGCACGTCTTCGGCAAAGGCTTCCACGGCGCCTGGCTCCCCCTGGCGCTGCTGGTCATCACCCAGGTGATCTTCGCGGCCACCGGTCCCGTGGCCAACTACCTGACCATGACGGGGCATGAGAAAGCCTGCACCGTGATCCTGGGGTCCAGCCTGGCGGGAATGGTGATGTTGCAATTGTTGTTGATTCCCCTGCTGGGGATTCTGGGCGCGGCCCTGGCCCACCTGGCGGGATTCGCGGTTCAGCGATTGCTGCTGGAAACGTACCGCCGCCGCATTACGCCGGGCGCCTGACCCCTTCCCCCTCCGGTTCCTTCAGCACCCGGTCCAGACAATCCCAAACCGGCTGCAGGGTCAGGCCCTCCAGGCCGGCAGAGATGGATCCGCGCAATTGTTCGGCCTGCGAAACCATGGCGATAATGGCCGCCTCCACAGATTCCAGGCGGAACCCCCTACGGATATCGAAGCAAAAATCTTCCAGGCCCAGGCGGGCGTACAACTCGTTGTACTTGTCGTCCCAGCTCAGGGCCACCGCCGGGGTGTGGGTTTTCAAAGCATGCACGATGGCATGGTAGCGCTGGGAGACGATGAAACGGAAACGCCCCAGCAAATCGACCATTTGGATGGCATCCAGCGGATCTTCCAGTAGTCTGACCCGGTCATCCCGGGCAAACAACCCGGCAGCCGCACGTCCCGCCCGGCGATCCGATGGGGAGTGACAAATCACCCAGACCCGCAACCCCGAGTCCAATGCGGCGCCGATACCACGACGGTTCAATGCCCGCATGCGCTCCGGGGGGATACGTTCGTTGATGCGCACGTTCGGCACCCAGGCGATCGTATCCGGCATCTCCCCGGGCAATGGAGCGTTGCCGGCATGGCCGTCTACGTAGACCTGTTGTTGCGCGACCGTCGGCGCGGTCAGAACGGCGTCAGGGCTGAGTGCCAGATTTTCCAGACCGAAAGGGCGCAGGTGATCCAGGCCGGCCCGTTCACGGGCAAACACTTTCTCAGCCCCGGGCAGGTATGCGGCGGCCAGGGCATGCAGTATCGGACGCAACGGCCAGGGAAAATCAAGGGGCCCCAATGTCTGGGGATAGACCACGAAGGGGATACCGTATTCCCGGGCCAACATGAGGTTTAACAAAAAATGTATGCTGAGTTTCCAGCCCATGGCATGGGAAAAGATCAAGCCGGACACGTCCATGGCCAGGCAGCTCCGCTCCAGGATCCCGCGCAAGGGATGGCCCGCCCGACGCCTAAGCAGGCGTACCTTGTCTTCCACCAGGAAGGTATGCACATCAAAGACATAGGCGGGGTGTCGGTCGCGGCGGAAAACCAGTACATGAATCTGTTTGTGCGGATAATGCCGTTTCAGGTACGCCACGGCAGAAAAAACCAGGGCTTGATTGCCCAGATTGTGCAGGTCGTAGGTAAACAACAGGATATGGGGGCGCTCGGCGGGGGCCGCGGCCCCCGCAAGGTGATTCCGACCACGGCGGTGGCGCAGAAAAGCCCCGGCGATCTGCGGGAGTTCCCCCAGCCAGGCCAGGCGGGACCGACGCCGGGGGACAACGTTGCCGGGGAAACGGGCGCTGTTTCGCCGCCGGTCCTGACTCCGGACCCAGGGATCCGTTGCGCCTTTAGGGTTCACCGGGCCTCCCAAGCTTCACGAAAAGCCCGGGCCCCGGCTTCCAAGCCGCCGGGGTGGTTGTCCACCGCCGTGGCCGCGATAACCATGAAGTCCGTTCCTTCCAGGGCCCGGGTATAGGCATCCAGGGCTTCGGGAGTTTTGCCCCCGGCGATCACCGGCAGGGCGGGCAGGCAATGGCCCAGGGGCCCGCGCAGGGCGTCCAATTGCGCCGTGGCATCAGGACGCTCCTTGCCGGGACAGGTGAAATCCGCGGTGAGAATCATCAGGTCCGCCCCGGCCAGGCGATGAGACTGAAAGACCATATGGCTGGACACGCCGTAGCGGGGGTGGCGGTAAAGGATATCCTCGCAGGAATTGTGGGCCATGATGATGGCATCAAAGCGTTTGCGGAGGGATTGCACGAAAGAGATCCCCTGCAGCTGGGGAGAGACCATCAGGCCATCCACCCCGGCTTCCACGGCGGCCTCGGCCAGGCGCAGGGATTGCTCGAAGTCGGCGGTGATGTTGGCGAAGTAGAGTTTGGCTTCCCCGGTGGCATCCTCCACCTCTCTCTTCATGCCCATCATGGCCGCCGTCCGCTCGGCAAAGGGCGAACGCGGGCTGTCGAAGGTGAGTTCATCGTCCTTGACCACATCGAAGCCGCCCCGCAACACCCGGCGGTTGATCTCCACCATTTCATGGGTATGCAAACCGATCGCCGGACGGCATGAACGGCAGAAGAGCGGCCGGTCATGGACGTTCAACCGTTCGCGGATCCCCGCCAGGCCGTGGCGGGGGCCCGGGAAGGTGTTCACCAGGGAATCGGGCAGGTGCAGGCGGCGCAGCTTGACGGTGTTGAGGAAGCCCAGGCGGAAGATCTCACCGGGAACGGTGTTCCACAACCCCACCAGGGACGATCCGAAGTTGCCCAGGGGAAAGGCCAGTTCCACGTCGGCGCGATGCATGAGGCCCCCGGACTGTTGTCCGCCTGCATAGACCCCTGTGTTCAACCGATAGGTATCAAGGATGCGTTGCCGGACGGTGCCGCGGGATTCGACCCGCCGGATCCGCACCGTGAAATCTTCCAGATCCAGGTGGTCACGGTATCCCGTCAGGCTATGGGCGCAACTGCTTTGCTCCCGGGCCATGCCCAGGGCCGCCGCCTCGGGATCCACCACGCTTTCAAGGGTGAATTCCGCGATAACGTACTTTTCGGGATCCAGCGTGTCATGCCACCAATAACTCCGGGCGTTTTCCTTGCCGAGGTTTTCCGAACTCATTCGCTTGACTCCAATAAGCTTAACAATGCCTGGGCATGCACCAGGTCTGCGGGGGTGGTGATCTTGATGTTGAGCGCCTCCCCCTCCACCAGGCGTACCGGTACACCCGCCCGCACGGCGGCCTCGTGGGTGGTCTGAAAAACCTGTCCCCCGGCATCGAGAAACCCGTAAATCCGTTGCAGGGTTTCTCTCCGGTACGCCTGGGGGCTTTGGGGAAGCAGGTATTGGCTTCTTCCCAGGGTGCTCCGCAGCCAATCACCCTCCGGCAGCAACGCCGGGACGACTGGGCGTAAGCAGGCCACGGCCGCGCCGTGGCGCCGGGCCTGATCCGCCACGCTCCGCATCAGCCGGGACGACGCCAGGGGCCGGGCCGCGTCCAGCACCAGCAGCAGATCGGCATTGGACCGCTCCATGAGGATCCGGATGGTCTCCTGCCGGGTGGCGCCGCCCGCCAAGAGGATCACCCCTGCGTCCGCATAGGGCCGGACCGCTTCTTCCCCACCCGGCGGGTACCCCACCAATACCCGGTGCGCCATTGCACGGGCCTTGGTCAGCACCATGTCGAGCAGGGTCTTTCCGCCCAAGTTCACGAAAGCCTTGGGTCCCATTCCCAGGCGCTCTCCCCGGCCGGCGGCGAGGATCAGGGCATCCATGTCGTCTTTTGTGTTCATATTTCCTTGATCCAGGCGCGCCGAATTTGATTCAACCGGTATTTGAGCGCCGGATAACGCTCCAGGCGGTATCCCAGTGGCGTGAACACATGAACAAAGCGGCTCTTGAAGCCGGTGGCACGGTTGACGGGGCGCCAGGTTTTCATGTCCGCCCAGGCCGAACGCACCCAGGCGTGGGGCGAATCGGCCCCGGCGCTCAATTCGATCAGGCGGTCCGCCGTACGCTCGGCAGCCCGGCCGTCCCGCAGCTCCCCGAAAATCCGCTCCCGGTACTTGCGGCGTTGAGGCGACAGTCGGGCCGGATCATCCAGCGCCGCCGCCACGGCCGTCACCAATCCCGCCAGGTCCGTCACCTGGTGGGCGCAGTCGCGCCAAACCCATTCAGGCCCCTGTACATTGCAATAACTTTTTTCCCTGAAACGGCGGGGGGGATTCAACAGGACCAGGGGGCGGTCCAACGCCAGGTAATACAGGAAAACACTGGAAGCATCAGACAGCATGATGTCCGCCGTGGGAAAGAGTTCGTAAATGCTCTGGGCGGGATCTTCCAGCATCACGGCCCGGTCCGGATGGCGGCGGCAAACCCGCCGCCACCCCGCCGGTACGGCGGGCATGTGATCACGAATCCCAGGATGGGGGCGCACCACCAGGTTCAGCCCGGGGAAACGCTCCAGCAGGGTTTCCAGCCAGGCCGGGGTCACCATTTCGGCCGAGCCCATCCAGCGGTTCCAGGTGGGGGCGTATAACAGGGTCTTTCGCCCCGGGCCCCGGACCAGTTGCTTCAGGGCCTCGGGTTCGCGGCGCTTGGCCGGGTCGAACACCGGATCCATGGAAACGTAACCGGTGATCCAAAAGCCCATGCGCGGCAGGTAGCGGCGGCGCCGGTAATCCCGGGCGAACCATTCGCTGGAAAGGCAGGCGAAATCGGCACCCCGGACGCAGGGGCCGGCGAAGTTCTTATCCGCCAGGCCGTGGCGGATCCACACCACGATGGTTTCCGGCAGACGATGGCGGTAGAGGTAATAGCGGCTGTCCGCCACCACCAGGATCCGGGGGCGGAAACGCACCACTTCCCGCAGGCTTTGGGTCATCAGGACCGGCACCCGCTCCTTAATCCGGTCGAACACGGGTTGCATCTGGGGCCTGTAGAAGGGCTTGAAGCAATGAAATGCGATTCTCATGGAATGATATGCCAAATTATAGCATACCCCCCAAAAACAAACGCCAAACTTCGCCACGATTCCGGAAGGTTCCGGGATACACCCGGGATGTACATGGAAGGCTTCTGACTATCGATGGCCGCAATCCGCCTACCGGTAAACCTCTCCCAGAGATCCTCCGGCACAAATCCGCCAGTTAGCGGTTGGTGGAAAACAAAGGGAACGGGGCCTGTGCCTAGTTGATCTTGCCGCCGCGGCGCAATCGTTCGTACTCGGCCTTGGTCAGTTTTTTCTGTATCAATCCAACACCTGGAATGGCTGAGGTTTACACAGATTAATCTACACTAGCAGTTTTTCTGCTTGCCCTTCCCAACTTTTCAACTTTTCAACTCTTCAACTCTTCAACTCTTCAACTTTTCAACTTTCTCTATATAATCCCCTTCAGCTTCAGGGCGGCCCGGGTGAGGGCCTCGCGCTGCGGCAGGTCCCGGGCGGGGTCGCGAATCTCGATGCAGGTGGCGAACACCCACACCTGCGCGTCCGTGCGCACCCAGCCCACCCACCAGCCGTACTGATGTTCCATCCGCGCTGTGGAACCGGTCTTGGCGCGCAGGGTGTAACGCCGGGTGCGCTCCCGCACCATAATGCGCCGCACCAGGTCCACGTGATCGTCGTGGAAGGGCAGTTCCCGGCGCACCAGGCGCTTGAGGAAATCCACCTGCTCCCGCGGAGAGATCAACAGGTCCCCTTCCAGCCAGAAGGTGTCCACCCGCCGGCCGGGATCGGCATTGCCGTAATGCAATTTTTTCAGGTATTCCCGGTAGCGCTTCTCCCCCACCCGGCGCGCCAGCACCTGGTAGGCCCACACGCAGGACACCTCCAGGGCGCTGGCCAGGGTCTGGTCGCGGTTCCAGGCGGCGTTGCGGTAATGGGTGCCGTCCCAGGGGATCACCTCCCTGTCATCCTTGATGACCCCGCAGTCCAGGGCGATCAGGGTGTTGGGAATCTTGAAGGTGGAGGCGGGCGGACGGCGAATGCCGGTCGCGGCGTCGTTGTGCACGTATTCGACACGCCCATCCAGGGAGGAGATGATCATCACCCCCTGCAGACCGCGTTCACCAAACAGTCGCCCCAGCCCGGGATCATCGGCCGCGGCGGGCAGCAATGCGGCCACACTTAAAAGAGTGAGCATGAATTTCATAAAACCTCCTGATTGCGGCGCCTGGACGTGCACTTTGGCGCACCCCGGCAATGATTCAGCGGAAATCCGTGGTCCACCAGGAACCGGCTTTTCCCAGCCCGATATGGGTGAAATTGCCCAGCATGTTGGCGTTATGGCCGGGGCTGGTTTTCCAGGCGTTGAATACCTGTGCGGCGGTATCGGCCCCCATCTGGATGTTTTCCGCCATGCACTTGCACCCCGCCTGCAGGCAGCGGTCCAGGTGGCCCGAACCGTTCTTGCCGGTATGACTGAAATTGCCCGAGTCGTACATGTACACCGAATGGCCCTGGGCCGCCTTGTTCAGGCAGTTGTCCAATACCAGCGCGCCCTTGCCGTTGGCCTGGCGGTGCTGGTTGATGAGGACCAAAAAATCCTGGCGGGCCTTGGCCAGCGCCGCCGAGGATCCCAGATGAAAATACTCGCTCAGCCCGGTCACATTGCCGTCCATGGTGGTGACCCGGATCTGGAACATGTCGTTGGGGGAATGTTCCATGGGGCTGGTGTTCCAGGTGTAGGCGCCGGAATTGGGGACGTTCGCGGCAATGGGAAACACTTTTTCCGCCTGGCCGAACTTGCGGATCACCGCCGCGATTTTCACCCGGTCCAGCATGGCGCCCACGAGTTTCCAACGCACTTCCACCGTCTGGTTGTCCATGATCCATTGCCGCTTTTGCGGATGGGTGACGGCGATTTGCGTCGCCCCGATCACCACGGCCTCCATGGCGGGAATCCGGGTAATGGGGACGGACCGCCGGCGGGCCACCACGTCCTCGGTAACGCTGCGGTACACGACAAAGGGCTGGGAGCGAACCGACATTTCACCCCATTGCAGCACCACCCGGTAGTCGCCGGGCCGGATATCCCGGAGGGAATGGTTGTAGCCGCCCCGTGAAACCGGCACATTCGCGGCCAGGACCTTGACGAACCGCTCCTGGGTGGAACGCAATTCAATGCGGATCATCTCTTCTGAATCCCCAGGAGTCCAGCGAATCGCCAGGGTTTCGCCGACCGCGAACCGTTCCCCTTCCCGGGGCCGGGTCACCTCCACCGCCAGGGTCTGCAGGGCGAATCCAAGCACAACCACCCACACGCCGGTTTTAAAGCCTTTCATCCCGCCTCCTTGAACCCGCGGATCCCGGGGGGTTCGTTAACTCAGAATAGGAATTTTCCGCAATACCTCTCAACTCTTATCCCATAAACCCGGGAAAAAATCACCACGGAACAAACGGAAAGAATAAAGTTGGAGAGGTAGGAGAGTTGGAGAGTTGGAGAGGGAAAGCGAAGTCGAAAGTCGAAAGGGAACCCGAGGTGGCAGGTGTAGGGGCGCGCTGCCGCGCGCCCGGTAACAATTCATTTGGGGAGTTGGAGAGGGAAAAGCAAAGTCGAAAGGGAACCCGAGGTGGCAGGTAACAGGTATCAGGTGACAGGAGAAAGACAAGAAAAGCCTTCTAGTCCACCCTCAACTTGCTCAACTCTCTCAACTTCCCTGTTCCGCCTTCCTGGCCATGGAGAAGAATCGGTGATATCATTCACGCGGAGGCGAGTGATGGGAAAGAGAACCATGCTGAACCTGGGTTTCACGGTGCCCGGAGTGTTCTGGGCCACCCTGCTGATCAGCGGCCGCTTGTATCCGGGCT
>Ga0272443_10003280_pt1 | contig 19226 bp, 9 predicted proteins | sample SSMAcet12_FD_193581 | JGI IMG/M metagenome (GOLD analysis project Ga0272443, IMG submission 193581) | Marine sediment archaeal communities from Little Sippewissett salt marsh, Falmouth, MA, United States - SSM-Acet-12 | ecosystem: Environmental > Aquatic > Marine > Wetlands > Sediment ... | reverse complement strand
CGCCGCATCCAGGGCTTGGGCCGAGGCCGGGTCCTCTGCTTCCGCCAGGGCCGCACGGGCTTGCTCCAGCGCCTCACTTTGCGACTGGCGGACAACTTCGAGGTCTTCCTTCTGCTCGTCCGTGCCCCCCGCGATATCAACCTGCTGTTTGATATTCCAGGTGGCACTGATGATCTGCTTCTGGAGGCGAGCCAACTGCTCACCAGGCCTTTCCTGCTGTTCTTGGCCCTGGTTCTCGCTCTGGCTCTGTTGGTTTGCTTGAGACTGACTCTCGCGGAAGATCTCCTCGAACGGACGGACTTCTGCGAAGTAGATGTCGCTCACCGTGCGGCGTGGCTGCCCATCGGGTCCCAAATCGTTGGCCCAGAAGTAGTAGGTCAGTAGCTGATCGGGTTCGGCGCCGAGTTCTTCCAGTGCCAAGACATGCTGGATCTGGGGTTTCCGATCCGTTGCCTCATTCTGTGCCAGCGTGACGTTGTGACTGTCCGCCCCGGCCAGGGTGTACGTGAGCCCGTAACCGGTGGCGCCGTAGTCATCCGTGACCTCGGCCTCCAACGTCAATTCCTCCAACGGTGACACCACCACGTCGCGATTGGGAAATACCGGCGTGATAGCCGGCGGAAGGTTCTTGTGAACGTTGATGGCAAAGCGGGGCGGCATTTTGTTGGATCGCCCCTCGGCATCCGCCAGGTGCAGTTCGTAGCGTTCGCTCTCGGTAGCCGTAAACGACGTGAAGAGTATCTGGGCACGCTCCTTCTCGGCGCTCAGCCCCAGAGCGATGCCTGAGCGAGGGACGAGCCGGCCCGATGTTACGGGCTTGTTGAGTGTGAAGGTCAGGGTAACGTCGGAACCCTCGACGACGCTGATGCGCCGGGTGTCCTCGACGAGCTTCTCGGGCAGTCCGGTGTAGGCGGGATAAACGATCTTCGCATCGATCCTGGCCAATGCTGGGAGATCGTAGACCTCTATCGCGTAGTCGCGGGTGCGCTTGCCGGCATATTCGATATGATAGCGCAGGTCCGAGGTGACGTTGCGAATGATGCCTCCGAACACGGGATCGTCCAGACTCCGGACGAGTTTCATTTCTTCCGGCTCTTCGCCCGGCGGGCCCACCATCAGGCTGACCTCGGCCGGCATCGTCCCATCGAAGCGGGCCAAAACCACCACGGGCGACCCCGATTCGACGGTGGCATCCCCCGGCGTGACGCTGATTTCCTCACCGCGCGTCAGAAGCCCGCCCGGGCGACTGCGACGCACCAGAGATGTTGGTGGTAGGATCTGCGATAGCGCCACTACCAAAAACAGCAGGGCGGCGATTCGACCGATGTCGGTCAGCACGACCTTCCGCGTCGAGATGCTGCGCAGCCAGTCGTGGTCCGTTGCGTGGACGAGCGCCTCCTTGAGAACCTGCTTCTGGAGATAGCCGAGTTGTCCGTCCGGACCTTGCGGTTTCTGTTCCACCGCCGCCAGCAACAGCGCGCGCAGATCGGGATGTCGCTGCTCGATGTATCGTGCCACGACGCGGTAGTCGGGCTGCATGCGACGAGACTTGGAGAAGACAACCACGGTGGCTGCGATGGTGGCCAGAGACAACAGACCGGCCACCCACGGCGATCTCCAGCCCCAGAGCCAATCGATGCCGATCAGGCCCAGCGCGACCAGCCCTGCAACGGACCAGCACAGCGCCAAGCGTATGGCCACGTCCACGCGTTGGCGACGTTTAACGATTGGCTCCAGTTGTCTGCGAAGAGCTCTCTCGATCATGTTTGTTCTACCTCGGGTGCCGGATCGGTTCGGGTGAGCCACCCACCCAGCCAGGTCTCGACAAGCAGCGCGGCCAGTACCGCGATGATGACCCATCGCCAGAGTTTCTGTTCCGATTCCATTTCGGAGAAGCTGCTCTGAGCCATTGCCTGTTCGGGCCGCTTGATCGCGATGCTGGAGGAGGGGCCCATAGCAACGCCCAATCGCTCGAGATCTTCGATGGGCATCGGGTCCGTCCGTGATTCTCGCGCGGGCAGGTTGATGGCAAACTGCCGCGTGCCGCTGGGCGACTCGCTGGTATAGATCCCCGGAAGATTCGTCTGGGCAAATATCTGCTGGTCTGTCTCCAGGTCTATCGTTAACCCATCCGGCCTGCGCATGCGCCGGTTGCTTGAGCTCGACATGGTTCGGACCGGCAGAGGCACCGGGTCGCCCACGGCGTACTGCGCTTGTCGGACGGCGAGTGTCCCGCCGTATTCGAGGGCCGAGTACAGCAAGGGAGCGAACTTGGACGACAGCGCCAGGTCGCTATCGATAGGATGCCAGCCACAGGTCCACACCAGCAGTGAACCTCGACCCACGGGGATCTCGAACCAGGCCGGATCGCCACTGTCGAAATACGCCAAGACCTGAGCCTCGGGGCAATGGGTCAAATCAACGCGGCGATACTTCCAGATGTGAATGCGCGTGAAATCACCAAAGCGCGGATCAGCGAAAGAAGCCAGCAGTGGATGGTCGAACTCGATCTGGGCCAGCATGGCATATCGATCGACATCGGCTTCCTGGGCTTGGGTGTTTTTCATGCCTGCCAAATCGGACAAGAGCCTGGCAACCTCAGCCGATCTTAGCACCAGCATGATCGTACGGCCTGATTCCAGGTATTGACGCAGCGACGCCACGCTCTGTTCGTTCACTTTGTCGGCGACGACGATAAGATGCGCCGCCTCGATGACGTCACGGTCGAGCATTCCGTCATGTGGGCGATGTGACACTCGAGCACTCAATGCACCGTCGATGTCAAACGCCTGGCGGAGATAGAACAGCATGTCCCTGGGGTCGTTCGGCTCGTCATTGCCGACGTAGAGGACGTTGATCGGCTCCGGCGCCGACGGTGCCACGTGAAGTGTGTTGTCGAAGTCGTGATCGTCACCGGTGAGCACGAGCCGTTGGCTGGCCGAGGGCTGTGTCCTGGTCGGGGCATGCACCACGGCGCTGCGACCGGGCGCGACGTACACATCCACTGTCGTGTCTTCATCAGCCCAACTCAATCGGAAACGCTCTACGGTGGCATCGGCAGAATTAGTGACGCGGACTCGGGGAAGGGCATTGTGGTCGGAGGAGGCCAGTCGACGGCGTTCGGTCATCAATTGTAGTGCTGCGTTGGTCGTCCCGCGCGGTCGAATCAGCTTGACGGCTAGCTGCATTCCCTCGGGCCATTCGTAGGCCTGAAGGGCTTCAATGTCGCTGCCTCGTTGGAGGTCACTGATAAGCAGTATCTGGCGCTGTCCCCCGGCCTGACCTGCTTCGTTGATCTCGTTGTCTTCTATCGCCTCGGCGGCGGCCACGAGGGCATGCCCCAGTTCGGTTCGGGTCCAGCCCGGCGACAGTTCCGATATCTGTTGCTTGGCGACCGAGGTACGTCGCTCGGCAGGCATCTGAGTCCATTGTTCGAATCCGATGAGCGTCTGCGCATCCTGATCGAAACTCAGAATGCTCACGCGATCGTCCGGACCCACATCATCCAGTGCGGCGCTTGCCTCCTCGACGGCTTGATTCCACATTCCTGCCCGTCTCATTGAGGCGCTGGTATCGATGAGTATGGCGAGGCGCTTTCCGACACGCTCCGGACTCTTCGAAACGGCGCGCCGAATGAAGGGCCGGGCAAAGGCCAGTGCCAGCAGACACAGAATCAGGCAGCGCAGGATCAGCAGGGGCAGGTGTTCCAGACGGCGCCGGTTGCGCAGACGCGGCGCGGTCGTGCGCAGGAACATCAACGTGCTGAAGGCGACGCGTTGCCTCGTGTGGCGCCGGATCATGTGGAGCAGAATGGGCAGCCCCACCGCGGCGATGCCAGCCAGGACCAGCGGATACAGAAAACTCATGTCCGGCCTCCGCTTCCCGGGCGTGCCGCGCGTCGAACCTGTTTTCGCAGTCGCATGCGGTGCTGGAGAAAATCCAGCAACGCCAAATCGAACGGCCGATCCGTGGCGAACAGATGGTAGTCGACGCCGCGACTCTGGCAGATGGATTTGGTTTGAGCCAGATGCCTGCTCAACAAACGCTGGTATCGTTTCTGGGCGGCTGACGGGTCGATGTAGATGTCACGCTGGGATTCGAGATCCCGAAACAGCGCCGGAGCGTCGAAGTTGAAGTCCAGCTCCGTCGGATCCAGAATCTGGAACAGCACCACGTCGTGGCCACCCGCGGCCAGATAGCCCAGATCACGTTCGAGCCGATCGATTGACGTCAACAGGTCTGAGATCAGCACGACCAGTCCCCGCTTGGTTAGCATCTGGGCCAGCCTTTGTAGAGGCGCTCTCAGGTCCGTGGCGTGGCCGTGCGGTTGCGCCTCCAGGGCCAGGATCAGGCGGCGGAGGTAGCTCGGGCGATTGCGCGGGGGCATATACTCTCGAATCTCGGTGTCGAAGGTGGCCAGTCCGACCGCGTCACCCTGGGTGAAGAGGAAATAGGCGAGCGTGGCCGCGAGCGTGCCGGCATATTGAGCCTTGGTATAACTGCCCGAGCCATAGCCCATCGAGCGGCTGTGATCGATCAGCAGATGGCACCGCAGGTTCGTCTCGTCCTGGAACTTCTTGATATAGAATCGGTCGCTGCGGGCATAAACGCGCCAATCGATGGTACGCGGATCGTCGCCGTAGGTGTACTGGCGGTATTCGGTGAACTCGGCCGAGAAGCCATGGAAGGGACTGCGATGAATACCTTTCCAGAATCCGTGTACGATGGCGCGGGCGCGCAGCTCCATCGACCTGATTTTCATCAGGGCGGCCGGGTCGATCATCCCGGCACCGCCGCTGCCGGCCGGATATGGATTGGAGGCTGCCGCCTGGCTCATCAGCGAATGTCACTTTCCTTAACCGATTTCAGGAGACGATCGACGAGGCTGTCGACGACGACACCCTCGGCTTCCGCGCGATAGTTGATCAGCACGCGGTGGCGCAGCACCGGATGCGCCAGGGCCCGGATGTCCTCGAAGCTGACGTGAGTTCTGCCCTCCAGCAAGGCGCGGGCTTTGCCACCCAGGACCATGTATTGCGAGGCCCGCAGGCCGGCGCCCCATGTGACCCATTCGTTGACGAAGTCCAGCGGGTTCTTCGGACCGGGACGAGAGGCGGCGGACAATCGCACGGCGTAGCGTACCACGTCTTCGGCGATCGGGACCTTCCGGACCACCTCTTGAAAACGCAGCAAGTCCTCTCCCGAGAAGATCGCCTCAATCGCTTCGGCATCCGTTGCTGTGGTCTGACGCACGACGGCGACCTCATCGTCCTCCTGCAAGTAGCCGATCGAGACGTTGAACATGAAGCGGTCGAGTTGGGCCTCAGGCAGCGGATATGTTCCTTCCATTTCGATCGGGTTCTGGGTGGCAAAGACGAAGAAAGGCTCGCTGAGCTGATACCCCACTCCGGCGGCCGTCACGTGATGCTCCTGCATGGCCTCGAGCATCGCTGCCTGCGTCTTGGGAGGCGTCCGGTTGATCTCGTCGGCCAGGATCACGTTGGCGAAGATCGGGCCTTTTACGAACACCATCTGGCGCTCGTGATCGGTCTGTTGTAGAATTTCCGTCCCGGTGATATCGGCGGGCATGAGGTCCGGGGTGAACTGAATACGCTGAAACTTCACGTTGAACAACTGGGCGAGTGACTTGACCAGCAAGGTCTTGGCCAGGCCCGGTGCCCCGGTTACCAGACAATGTCCGCCGGAGAGCACGGCGATGAGCAGGTGCTCGATCACGTCTTGCTGGCCGATGACGACTTTCGAGAGCTCGGCGCCGATGCGCTCCCGGGCCCCCTTGATTTGCTCGACCGCCAATCGCTCAGATTCGTATGTCACGTCATTCAAAATGGTCTCCCTTTTCTGGTGCCGGTTTCCCCACCGTCCGGTCGGCAGCGCGTCAGTGTGTCATCGCGTAAAACACGATGTTGATTCCCAGGGGATACGCCTTCTTCTCGGAGAATTCATGAAAATACCATTCGTTCTCTCCCTCACGCTCCCAGCCATCGCCGAGATCGGTGTTGTGGCAGATAATGGCCATCATCCGGCCCTTATCATCATACAGCGCTTTGTAGTGAACCTCCTGCGCGTCGTCGCGTTCCCAGGTGATGCCGTACGAGCGCCCTTGCAGGGCAATGCCGATGCTGGGGATCTGGGGCTTCTCTTTCAGATCGAAGACGGCATGAAAAATCGGATGGCTCAAAGGCAATTCGCGCGGCTCGCGCTCCGGGAACACGCGCTTGATCTCATAGTAGAAGTTGTACCATTCGTCTTCGCCCCAGAAATCATCGACCATCAGGAATCCGCCGTTGAGCAGGTAGCGGCGCAGGGCCTGAACTTCATCTTCGGTGAAGACCAGGGCTCCGGGTTCGACGATGTAGATGAAAGGGTAGTCGAAAAGTTCCGGATCGGTCAGGCGCAGTATGACGCCGTCGGGATTGACCTCCATGGCGGTCAACTGCTGGAGGCGGTAGGAGAAATTCAGATCGCTGTCGGGGTAATCGGTGGCCCAGCGGCCGCCGCCCCGGCCACCGCCCCATCCACGGCCGCCGCGCCGGCCGCCGCGTCTCTGCCGAAATCCACCGTCATATCCATCACCATACCCGCCGCCCCAGCCGGAGGAGTATTCGATCCGCACGAAGGTGAAAACGTCCTCGGCAAACTCCTTGTCGGGCTCCCAGTACGGTACCTCCCGCCGGTCGTAGTAGCGCTGGGCCAATGTCGCAGTGGCCGCAACGACCGTCACGGCCAGTAGCGTAATGAACCATTTTGCTGTTGTCATTCGGTGCTCCTCTGCACTTCCAGTGGTTCATCGCGCCCCGGGACAGTCTCTGTTGGAGGTGTTCCGGTTTCGTCGCGGATTTCCAGCAACAATCGGTGTCCCTGGCGAAAACGTGGCGCGTCGGCCAGGGCTTCCAGAACGTGTTTCTTGGCCGCCGCGGCGTCGCGTGGTCGCAGCAGCCGGGCCAGACGGTAGTGGACTTCGACTGGGTCGGATGGTTCAAGCCAGAGCAAACGCTGGTAGGATTCGATCGCCCGCTCATCCTGGCCCAGTGCTTCATGGGCCTGACCCAGCCGCCAGTGGACACTGCCGAGCATGGGGTAGACGGCCAGGTATCTATCACCATTCGCAACGACCTGTGACCAATCCTGCCGTTCGGTCCCGACTTCTGTGAGTCGCTCGTAAGCTGATGCTGCGTCGGCCGACCGCGTTGCCAATTCGGCAAGTACGCGTATTTCCTGGTCGCTTTCTCCCAGACCGCGGTGTACCTGGGCCAGGAGTTCATACGCGTTGCCCTCGCCGACATAGTCCGGATAGAGTGCGATGAGCTTTCGGAGCGGGTCTTTGGCCGATTCCCATTGTTGCTCGGCCAGCAGGTGCATGACCCGCTGCTGTAGCGCCCAGAAACTATTGGGGTGCTTGGCCAGCCATTGGGCCAGTGCCGCTTTGTCGGCGCGATTGGCCTGGTCCTCTGGTGGTTGCTCCCAGTCCACTTGCGGTGCCAAGTCACGTGCCCGTTTCCGAGCAAAAGTCTCGAACTCCTGCTCGAATCTCTTGATGGGTCCTGCGTGCGTGGCAATGGCGGTGTTGATCTCCACCCCCTCGCCCAGGTCGGCAAGAATGCCCTTGAGCGCGTCGAAGCCGAACCGTTCGACGAGAAATTCGACCACCAGCGCCGATTCGTAATAGGCGAATTGCAGATGCAGCGGGGTGCGTGGGTTCAGAAAGGCTGAGCTGAGGTTGCCCACCGGTGTCAATTCCCCCGCCAGTATCATCTGGCGGTACTGCGGATTCATGTGCTGGCCCCATTGGGGGTTCCGCTGCAATTCTTCGTAGACGGAGATGCCTTCGCTGAGCCACCGGGGCATTTTGTTACGGGTCAGGTTCAGTGTCACCACGTGACAAAATTCATGCCAGAGAGTCGCCTTCCAATTGGCAGGCCGCTCGACGCGCGGGCTATTGGCGGTGATAACGTTGCCAAAGCACACGCCCAGAAAACCATCGCCGCCGGGTGTGCCGAACGTGCGGACCGCAAAATCCTGCTGATTGGCAAACAACTCGATGGTGACGGGAGCATTCAGTTCCAGACCGTACTTGGCACACAGATTCGTCTTGGCTTGCTGCAACAGTTCGGCGACCTCGTCCCCGTAAACCTCGGCTTCCAGTTTGTCCATGCGGATGATGAAGTCATCGGACCTCAGCGTTGTGAACTCGTGGTACTTGTCGTGCAGGCTGACGAGATTGTACGCCTCGATGTTGTAGGGGTCTTTGCTGTTGACCTCATTAGCGAGGGTCCAGCCCTCTTGTTCGTCGCCGAGGCGGAGCAGGTCCTGGGCCAGTTGGATCTTGGCCGGCAAATAGTCGGGATTGAACTTCAGGGCCTGACGCTGATAGGTTGCCCCCTCGGTGAAACGATACTTCATCGACAACTTCCTACCGATGAGGTGATCGACCTCGGGATTGGTGAGCCAGAATTTCAGGGCGTTAGCACGGCACCGGTCGACCTCGTTCGGATCGGTGTCGAGATGCGCCAGCACGGCACGACAGGCCCAGGCTTGCGGTTGCCACGGGTTCACTGCGAGTACTCGATCCAGCGACTTGGCGGCAGCGTCGTAGCTTTCGCAGTCGATTTGGTGCTCCGCCAGCAGAATCAAGGAAGGAGCGTGATGAGGGTTCACCAGCAGAGCCGCGTTCAACGACTGAAGCATGGCATTGCGGTCACTATGGTAGAAGGCCCGGGCCAGTCCGTGATGTATGTCCGGGTCATCTGCAAACCGGGTCAAGGCCTCGTGGTATTGTTCGGCCGCCAGCTCAAAGTCCTGCTTGGCCAACGCCAGGGCCCCAGCGGCCAGGTATGCGCTGCGGCAGTTGGGATCATTTTGTAGTGCCCGGTTGTAGAAATCGTCAAGGACCAGGCGAGGTTCGACACCCATAACCAGCAGGGCCTCGCCCAGAGCGACGGCGTCGTCGCTGCTCATGTACTCGGTGCGCCGGGTCGAGGCGATGCGATAGATGATCCCCACTATGGTTTCGGCCTGCTCGTGCTGGCCATTGTGCTGATAGGCGGCGTGGGCCAGCTTCAGCATGCGGATGCTGGGCCGCATTTCCTTCAGCATGGTGTCGATGCGTCCGGCGGCCTCATCGTAGCGTCCCAGCGCCATCAAAGATCGGATCGTCAGGAGCCGCCATTCGGTCTGATAGGCGCCCTCGTCGATGGCTTTTTGGGCCGAGGCCAGGCATGCTTCGTATAGGCCCGCTCTGAACTGCTCGCGCGTCTGCTCGATATCAGCCGCGGCGGCAACGGGGCTCCAGACAGTGGTCCCGATGATCAGAGCAAAGACCATGATCAGGTGGTGTTGACCCGACAGCTTCTGGATCGAGCAAGTCATCGCATATCCGCCAAAATGGTTGCCGGTTCGGGCGTTTCATTGATCCAGCCTGATCATGCCTATCGATTCACGTGGGGGCTATGGTCCCGTGCAAGGTCTGCACGTGATCTGAGGGCCATAGCGTCCACAGAGTGTCAAAGACCAAACATTGGGCCTCGGGTCCCAAAGGGCAGGATAGAACAGCCCCACAATGACCAGACGCAACAGACGCCAAACCAAAATTCGACAGTGAGCTATACGACCGGTGCCTATTGTAGTTCATACCTCACCGGGCTACAACACGGTCCAAGCACTATCCAGCGGGTAAGACGTTCGAGTCCCAGCCTTTATTGCGTCTGTCCCTTTCCACCGGGGGCCGAATGGGGTCATTGGCGGGCCGATACACCGGTTTCTTCGGGGAGATCAACCGGTTCCAGGAACACCTGACCATAGCCCAGCAGCGTACCGGTGGCGCGCGCCAGGTTGACTTGGGCGATTTCATAATCGGAGAACGCGCGAATCTGGCTCAGTTGCGCATCGGCCAGTTGGGTGGCGGAATACAATACATCCGTGCTCGTGCTGGCCCCGAGCTGGAACTGCGACTGTTTCACCCGGTAGTCCCGGAAGGCCGCGCCAACACCCTGTTCGGCGGCCAGGATGCGGCGCCAGTTTCGCTCCAGTTCGCTGACGGCTTCGTAAACGTCCTGCCGAATGATCTGGCGAAGCCGGTCGCGTTGTGCCTGGTCCTGGATCTTGGCCAGGCGAGCCTGCTGTAGACGAGCCCGGGCTGCCCGGTTGCCCAGGGGGATGCTGGCGGCCAGACCGATCACATGGTCATCCCACGAATCGCCGGCCAGGTCTTTGAAAGCGTTGCCCACGGACCGGCCCTCGGACTGCGTGCTGTACCTGTAGGTCAGCGCCAGATCGGGCCGGGTGGCGTCGCGCGCCAACTCAATATCGAGATCATCGATGCGTAGCGACTGTTCCAACTCGATGATCTCCATGCGAAGGGTCAAGGCCTTCTCAGCGAGTTGCTTCCCATCCAGATCCAGTCCGAGCGGATTTGGATCGGTCTGCGGGACGACGTCAATCGGTGCTTCAAACGGGACGTCATCTCGATTCATGATGCGCAGCAGATCGCGTTGGTAGCTCTGAACCGTCGTCTCCGCGTTGATCACGGCTTCCAGTCGACTGGCCAGACCCGCTTCGGCCAGTACGATCTCGATCTTGGGGGCAGAGCCGGCCGCCACCTTCTTCTTGGCGTGGTTGAGCTGGTTCTGAGCCAGTTTGTACTGTTCCCGTCGGACGCCAAGGGCTTTGCGGGCGGCGTACAAACGCCAATAGACGATATCGGCATTCGCCAGCAGCGCAATCGCGGCCCGCTTCGTTCGGGCGCTGACGATATTCCATTGGTGCTCGGCGATCCGAATGGACTGGGTGTTGATCCGCGTGCCGGCCCCGCGCAGTAGTGATTGGATGTAGCTGATACTGGCCGCGGCATCGGCCACCCCGCCGGAGGAGGCGTCGTCGCCGAAAGGGAAGCCCACCTGCAGGGTGCCGCCCGTGGCCAAGGGTTTGCTGATTCCCAACTCGTAGCCCTGGATCTTGGTAGTTGTGTCCGAATTGTCGGCGTAGTGGTAATCGGCCGATCCGTAGAAGACCGCTTCGAACTTGGCACGCTCGGCGTCCAGACCACGCTGGACAATGGCGGGGTCGACCAGTTCCACTTTCAGATCCAGGTTGTTCGCCAGGGCGGCCTGGCGAACCTGCTCGAGGGTCACTTCCAGGGTTTCGACCGCGACGTTGGGCTCGGTGACCTGCTGGACGGTCTGCTCGGTGGCCTCCTCCACCGTCACCGGTGGCGCAACGGACTCATCCGCCAACTGCACCGTATCGATCACGCCCAGTTCGTCCATCAAGCCTTCCTGCTGACTCGTTCCTCCTGGAGACAGGGCTCCACACCCTGCCACGAACACCAAAACCATCAACGTTACTGCCGTTCTGCGGACCATCACAGATCCCCCAAGTTGTCGCTCAACCGTTCTTGTCATATCAATCAATACTCTCATTCGTATCTCAGAGCTTCCATCGGATCGACTTGCGCCGCCCGGCGGGCGGGAAGCCAGCAGGCCACCAGCATAACCGAGGCCACCAGGAGGACGACGCAGAGGTAAGTCACGGGATCCCACATGTGCACGCCGTAGAGCGCGTACTCGTCGAAGAAGCGAAAGGCTGGCAGCAGAAGCGTCAAGATCCACAGGGGGATACAACTCAACCCCAGGCCGAACCCCAAGCCAATTCCCGTGAGGGTGGCGCCCTTACGCAATACGAAGTGCAGCACGTCCCTCCATTGGGCGCCCAATGCCATGCGTATGCCAATCTCGCGCGTCCGTTGACTGACCTCGAAGGCCATAACGCCGGCAATCCCGGTCGCCACGAACAGCAGTCCCACGGCCCCAATCACACTCAGCAGCGCGGTAATGACACGTTGTCCAGTCTGCAATTCACTGGCGCGCTCAGCCAGGGTACCTATCTTGTACGTTGCCGGCATCAGACCCACAGATTCCAGTTCCCCTTCCAATAAAGATACCAGCGGCTGATGATCGCCCTGGGTACGGACGAGCAGATCCCATTCATGGGCCGGCACTGGTTTTCCGCTTGAATGGAACTGCGCGATTGGCCAAAACGACAATGGTTGGGGCTTTTCTCGAATATTGCGGAACTTGACCGCCTTGACCACACCAATCACTTCCCGCGGCCCGCCCCCGACATTCACGTGCTTGCCGATCGGGTCCTGGCCCGCCCAGAAGCGCTGTGCCATCAGTTCATCGACGATCATGACCCTGGGCGTCTCCGGTCCGTCCTGCCGGGTGAAGTCCCGTCCCCGCAACAGAGGAACGCCCAGTGTCTGGAAGTACCCCGGTCCGACCAGCGTGAAATCCCAAGGGATATAGTCCCGGTCCGCAGGCCTCTGGTAATCCTCAATGTCTCCGGCACCCGTTCTGTTTCGTCCCGTTGCTGTTAATGGCACGCCGGATGCCAGACAGACGGTCTGCACGCCGGGACAGGCTGCCACTCGCTCCTGCAAATGCGCGAACAATTCTCCAAAGTCGATGTTGACGGGCAATTCGTCTTTGACGTTGAAGGATACGGCCAATACCCTTTTGTGATCGTAACCCGGGTCGGCCACGCGCAGCGCGCGCAGACTCAGCAGACACAATACGCCAAACGACAATACAATCACGGAAAAAGCCACTTGGAAGACGACCAGAATGTTGCGCAAGCCAAAGCGCCGGGAAAACAGAGTGACCGTTCCGGCGCCATCCTTCAGGACGTTTATCACGTTGGGACGTGATACTTGCAAAGCCGGTACCAGGCCAAAAAGAAACACGGAGCCCAACGATCCCAGCAAGGTCAGGCAAAGAATGCGACCGTCAACACCGACAGGTAGGCCCAACTGTTGGATAACAGGCAGAACCGACCGAAGCGTGAGCGTCAGCCAGTGGGCCAGCAGAGCGCCGCAGGCGCCACTCAAGAGCGCTAGAAGCGAACTCTCCAACAGTAACTGTTGCATAATGTCACGTCGATTCGCTCCCATAGCCCTTCGAATGGCGATCTCTCTCCGACGCATCATACCGCGAGCCAGCAGAATATTCGCCACATTGGCACAGGCAACCAGAAGGACCAGCATTGTGGGCGTCTGAAACAAAGCGACGACCAGCCAATAATAGTCTTCATGAGCAACGGGATTGGTACCCCGGCTTCCATCCTTGACCACAAAGCTCTTGTAGGCAACTCTATCAGAACTCACTTGTTTGATCTGCTCTGTCAGAACCAGGAGCTTGGCCGCGGCTTGGGCGCGACTCACTCCCGGTTTCAGACGTCCGAGCACATACAGCGAGTAATTGCCGGGATTGTCCCACGGAAAATTGTCCATCTGCCCCAGCGTACCGAGGGTGAAATAGACTCCCGGATTCATCGTCGCCACGGTTCCGGTGAACTCGGGTGGCGTCACACCAACGACCGTGAGGATATGGCCATTTAGAGAAATAGTCTGGCCCAGAGCCGCCGGATCACCGTTGAACAAACGACGCCAAAGACTCTGACTAATCACGGCAGCCGACTGGGCACCGTGTCCTTCTTCCTCCTCCGGCAGGAAGAAACGCCCAATCACAGGTTGAATACCGAGAACGGTGAAGTAGTTGCCGGAGACCGCCAACGATGCCACGCGCTCGACTGAATCACCCGCGCGCACGTTGGATAGACTAGACATTTTGAACGGCATATAGGCTGTCAGTCCGGAGAATACTTGAGACTGATCACGATAGTTCACATAGAGTGGATAAGTGAATTTCTCGTCCTTACCCACACCCGAATGATTACCGTGTTGATATTGATAGTGATATTCCAGCCTGACCAGTTCTCGGGGGTTCCTGACAGACAGCGGTCGCAGCACCACACGATCCAGAAAACTGAAGATGGTGGTGTTGGCTCCAATGCCCAAAGCCAGCGTCAGAACGATCACAGCCGTGAATCCGGGTTTCTTGACAAGCATGCGAATGCCGTAGCGGATGTCCTGCAATAGCGTTCCCATTTCTCTCTCCTATTCGTAGCGCAACGCCAGCATCGGATCGATTTTCGTTGCCCGCCGGGCGGGGAGATAGCAGGCGGCCAGTGTGACGGCGACAACGGTTGCTACCGCGCCGATGTAGGTCGGCAGGTCCCACGAGCCGATTGCGTGCAGGAAGAATTTATCCCATTCGCGAATCTTCGCGAGGCGAAGCGCGAGCAGATGAGCGCCGGCCACGGTCAGCGCCAGACCCAGCAACAGACCGGTGACGAGCAGCAGGGTTCCACGAAGGAAGACCGGCATCAGGACGTGACGGCCCCGCGCTCCCAGCGCGATGCGGATGCCGATCTCCCGCGTGCGCTGTCGTACAGCATAGGCCATCACGGCATAGATACCAGTGACTGAGAGGAACAAGCCGACCAGTGCGAAGCTGTTGAGAATCCCCGTCAGAATCCGTTGCGGCAACAGCAATCCCCAGACACGCTCGGCCACCGTGCGAATATCGCAATGCGGCGCCGGTTGGATCGCGGCCGCCTCCTTCCGGATCATCGGGGCAAGCGCTTGGGGATTGACATCCGTTCGAATCAGCAGTGCCGGGGTGGAGACAGAACGTTGACCCAGTGGAAGGTAGGCCCATGCCTTGGATTCCTCCAAGATCGAGCGGAGCTTGACAGCCTTGACGACGCCGACGACCTCCCTCACGGGCGCCTGTTCCTCCCGGGATCCAAGTGTGATGTGCTTGCCAATCGGGTCTTGATCGGGCCAGTACTGCTGTGCAAAGATCTCGTTGACGATTATTACGGAGCCGTCGTGATCGGTGAAGTCGCGTCCCGCCAGTAGGGGTTGCCCGAGCGTTTGGAAATACCCGGGACCGACGGTGCCAAAGTATAGCGTTCGTGTTCTTCCAGGAGGGAGATCGTATCCCTCGATGTGCGTCATCTTCGTCATGCCGCCCCCTTCGGTCAGAGGGGTATTGATGGCTAGACATGTCTTTTGCACTTCAGGCCATTGACTCACACGCTGTCGAAGGTCTTCGAAAAAGCGTCGCAAATCCGGCCGGTCATGACTGGGCCATACTTCAGGTGACAACGAGGCAGCAACGATGCGCGCCGGATCGAAGCCGGGGTCAGTGTTTTTGAGCCCGAGCAGGTTGCGCAAGCATAATCCGCTGCACACCGTGACCACTACAGCCACGGCGATCTGCCCGACGACCAACACGTTGTGCGGATTACGGCGGCGAAACGATGCGGCCACGTCGCCTGCCGATCCCTTCAGGGCGGATATGACATCGCGCCGAACCAGTTGGAGGGCGGGAGCCAGGCCGAAGGCGACTCCCGTGGCCAGAGAGATCGCCAGGGCGAAAAGCAACACGCGTGGATGCAATCCCGGTGTGAGGTGCACTTGCATTGACGGGGGCAAATCACCGCCAACAAGTTCAGGTAGGAGGGTGCAGACGATTCGATCCAGCCCCACTGCCAACAGGATGCCGCACGCTCCAGCAAGCAGGGCCAGAAGCAGGCTTTCGATGAGCAACTGGCGCACGATGCGTCGGCGGCCGGCTCCGAGTGCTTGCCGTACGGCAATCTCCTTCTGTCGCGTCACCGCTCGCGCCACCTGCAGGCTGGCGACGTTGGCACAGGCGATGATCAGCACCAACGCTGCGATGGCCAGAAACAGGCCCAGCGGATGCGAGGCCAGCCGAGCGTCTCGAGGGACGTATCCCTGGCTGCCATCGAATACCAACGGCGTGATTTGGATGTCATCGGGTCCGCGGGTGCTTACCTGGGCGTCCAGCACCTGCAAGGCGGCCTGCGCCTGTTCGCGATCGATGCCGGGTTTGAGGCGACCCAGCAAGTGAACGCTGCTCAGGTCACGAATCTCCTGGCCCTGCATTTGCGCGGCTGTGCCCAGAGGGATATAGACTTCCACCGGCCGGCCTACGACGGTTCCCGTGAACTCCTCGGAGGCAACCCCGACAATGGTTAGAGCCCGGTCATCAAGAACGATCTGCTGGCCAATGGCATCCGGCCGGCCTTCGAAACGTCGCCGCCACAGCCGATGGCTGATCACGGCGATCGGCTGGAAAGGCGTGGCCGACTCGCTTTGCCCCAGGGTAATGAGGCGCCCCAGGGCGGGCCGCAGGCCGAGCATGGAAAAATAGTTCGCCGAGACGGCTGCACCTTCGATGGACTCTGATACCTCATCAATGTGCAGAGTCGCCGTCTGCCCTCGAAATCCTGCCAGATCGGCAAATACGTCGGACTGGTCGCGGTAGGCTTCATAGGTCGGGTAGTCGGCGCCTCCCGCTATGTCCTCCCAGTCTCCGTGCCGATACCGGAACTGCACGGAGACCAGCTCATGCGGTTTCTTCACCGGCAGAGGCCGCATGTACACCTGGTCCAGCGCATTGAACAGGGCGGTATTAGCCCCGACACTGACGCCAATGACCAGCAACACGACGACCGTAAACCCCGGCGACTTCCTCAGCATCCGAAACCCGTATCTGATGTCATGCCATAGCGTGGTCATCTTCAGACCGCCTTTCCGACCGGTTCGTCGAGCGTGATTTCGATCGCAGGCCCAATCTCATTATCAATTATCAAATGCATGCGTTTCAGTCATATCGCAACGCCTCCATAGGATCGATGCGAGCCGCACGTCGGGCTGGAATCCAGGCGGCCAGCATGCAGATCGCGACCAGCAGCAGGGCCGAGATAATCAAGGTGATGGGGTCGTGAGGCTGGATGCCCCAGAGGCGGCTGCGGATCAATCGCGTGGTCATGAAGATGGCGGGCAGGCCCAGGGTCACACCGATGAGGGCCATGAGCAGGCCGCTGCGCAGGATGGGCCACAGGACCTGTTGGGGGGAGGCACCCAAGGCCATGCGTACGCCGATTTCACAGGTGCGGCGCGATACCTGATACGCCAGGATGCCATAGAGGCCCAGACAGGACAGCCCCACGGCGATACCCGCGAAGCCGCTGGATAGCGAAGCAAAAAGCCGTTCGCCGCGTGTCATGTCACGGATACAGTCGTATTGCGTCTTGATGTCTTCGACCAGGAGGTTACGGTCGATAGCGGCGACGGTCTTGAGGATCTGAGGGATCAGGGCTTTGGCCAGGTGACGCGTACGGACGTCATAACCGAGTTTGGTGATTTGCTGGGTGTGTTGCATGTAGGGAAACAGTGCGATTGAGTTCTCTCTCTCTTTTATATGGTTGTTCTTGAAGTTAGCGCAGACACCGATGACTTGGCAGTCGTTGTTCAAGGGAAAGGGTTGCCCTACCGGGTTTTGATTGCCAAAGAGGGCCTGGGCCAGGTGTTCGTTGAGGATGACCACGGCCTTGGCGTTTTCATTGTCTCCGGGTGTGAAGTCACGCCCACGTAACAGGGGAATCTTCATCGTGGATAGATAGCTAGGTCCCACGTTTTTGAAGCGGTAACTGAAATCTTGGGGTTCCATCTTACCGGGCAACATAACGTCGCGTGCCGACGAGGACCAGGTCATGCTGCCCTGACGCAAGGCCAGTCCCTGGGAGTTGGTCACGGATTCCACACCGGGCAAGGCCAGCAGGGACGATTGAATCTGCCGATGGATATTGTCCAGCGATTGGCCCTCATAGCCGGAGACCTCGGGATTGACATAAAAGGTCAACAGATTGTCGGAGTCAAATCCGATGGGGATGTTGTTGAGATTGGCCAGGGTTCGCATGAGCAGGCCCGCGCCCGTCAGGAGGACCAGAGACAGGGCCACCTGCACGACCACCAGCGAACGCCCCAGTCGCATGCGTGAGCCACCGGCAAAGCTGCGATCCTTGAGCCGGGTATTGAACCCGGAACGGGTGGCATAAAAGGCGGGCAACAGTCCGAACAAAAGCAGGGTGACCACGGCCAGGATCAGGGTGAAGCCAAAGACCTGCCAATCATTGCTGAGATTCAAGGTGGTGTGAGACGACCAAATCAGGCGTGACAGACAGGTCTTCACGCTAGTGGCCAGCCCCAGTCCCACCACCGCACCGGCCAGGGCCAGCAGCAGGGTTTCGGTCAGCAACTGTCGCATCAGACGCCAACGTCCGGCTCCCAGGGCCTGACAGATGGACAGGTCACGCTGGCGTGCAGTTCCACGGGCCAATAACAGCCCGGCCAGGTTCACACAGGTCAGCAAGAGCACGATCCCGACCATCCCCATCAAGATCGGCAGGGGTCGGGCCAGGGAGCGGCTGTAACCCACGCGGCCGCGACTGGCATCCTCCATTTCCAGACGCAGCATGCCCTGCTTCTCGGCCGCCACCTCGGCGTAAACAGCCTGGTAGAACAGGACGTTCAGTTCACTCAGGGCCTGCTCCTCCGTGGCAGTTGGCTTGAGCCGGACCATTACCTCGTAGCCCTTGGTATGGTGCGGAGCCGCCAGCGGCTGCGCGGCAATGGGCATGTAGAAGCCGATGTCCCTACCCATATAGGGGCCGTGAAAATCCTGGGGCAGGACCCCGATCACGGTGAAGCTCGCCCCGTTCAGGACCACGATTTGACCTACGATATTGGGAGCCTGGTTGAACTGGTTCTTCCAGCAGCCGTGAGAGATGACCGTGACCGCTTCGGTGTCACGGCGGTCGTGATCCGGCTCGATGAGTTGTCCTCGCTGCGGCTTCAATCCCCAGCCCTCAAAGCAGTTGCCCGAGACCAAGAGCCCCTCGGCCTTGAGCATGCGTTGCTGCGTGCGGACCACCATACCACGGACGCGTCCCATGGCCATCACGTCCGTCACCCTCGTGGCCTCGTCTCGCAGGGTGCAATAATTCTCATGGGAGAAGGCGTCCGAGAGCCATTGGTCGTCGGGCAGTCGCTTGACATAGCTGTTGCGCACCCAGGCCCGGGTACTGTCACCTATCCACCTGAGATTGCGTAATTGCTCCGGTTGGCTCACCGGCATTGAGCGGAACTTCACCGCATTCATCAGGCTGAAGATTGCGGTATTCGCGCCGATTCCCAGCGCCAGGGTCAGAACCGCTACCAGCGTGAAGCCCGGGCTCTTGATCAGTTTCCGTGTACTGTATTTGACGTCATTTAGCAGCGTGCTCATTCCATTCGTTCCCTCTCTGGACGGGCGTTAAGTCCATCGATTTCCATCCGCATGGGCCAAGGCCCATCCTATGCTCGATTTCTGCTTCTATTCCATCCACCCGTCTTTGAGTTGGATGATGCGGGGGCCGTAGGCGGCGTAGGCTTCGTTGTGCGTTACTTGAATGATGGTGGTGCCTTCTTCGTTGAGTTTCTTGAACAGCTCCATGAT
>Ga0272443_10003278_pt1 | contig 19229 bp, 17 predicted proteins | sample SSMAcet12_FD_193581 | JGI IMG/M metagenome (GOLD analysis project Ga0272443, IMG submission 193581) | Marine sediment archaeal communities from Little Sippewissett salt marsh, Falmouth, MA, United States - SSM-Acet-12 | ecosystem: Environmental > Aquatic > Marine > Wetlands > Sediment ... | reverse complement strand
AGCCGTAAGTCCATATATTACAAAGAGTTAGTGACATGGGCCGGGAAAATGTCACAGGACTGCGAGCTAACATCCTATTTTTCAGTTAGTTAAGTCATACGGAGACGGTGCTCAAACCACCCCGTCCCGGAAGCCTCAGAGAGGCCGGCTGACCAGATGCGTCACGACCCCCTGGATGGAAAAGTCCTGGGTTTCGTCGATGAACGTCGCAGGCGTTTCAGGGTTGTCGCCACGTAGGATCACGACCCGACCGTCGCCGCGCTTTTCGACGGCGACCCGCTTGAGCGTCGGAACCTGGTCGACCAGGCAGGCGCAAATACGACCCTGCACGTGCTCGGGATTCGCGTCGTGCCGGTACTCGACGAGAACGAGGTCGCCCGGTTTGAGCGTCGGTTCCATCGAGTCGAAAGTCAGCCGCAGACAGTAGCGGTCACGACTCCAGAGGTGGCGGAGCACAGGGAACATCTCGGTCGGTGTCGGGTATTCGCTGGGATTCCTTACGGGAATAGACTCAAAAAGAGGCATCTCCATCATTTCGAGCGGCTGGGGCGTATCATGCTCGGGCCCGGGACCGATGAGGACGGCGGGGGCTACATCGAGAGCTTGTGCGATGGCTTTCATCGAGGTCGGCGACGGATTGCGGAGTCCACGTTCAATTTCGCTGAGGAAGCTCTGATTGACGCCGGCCTTGCGCGCCAGGGCCGCCTGGGTCAGTTCGTGCTGGCGTCGATAGAAGCGGATGCGTTGACCGACATGCCCTCGGAAGACCGGTGGCTGGGTAGGATTCGCGCCCATCGGCTCACTACTATCGCGCCGGCAGCCCGCAGCGTCAAGCAGGCACGATGCCCGACACGAATCGATACGCCAGCCGCCCTACTCCGAACAGCTCAACGCGTGGATGCGGTCGCGCAGCGAACCGATGTGCGTGATGCGCAGGCCGAAGTTTTCACCTACCTTGACGGCCACGCCCCGGCCGACGCGCATGTTGTTGGCCATCAGGTCCAACTCGCTGTCGAAGCTCTTGTCGAACTCGATGATCGCGCCGGTACTCAGATTCATGATTTCGGACAGAGGCATCTGGTTTTCCGCGAGGAGCACGATCACGGGCACTTCGAGCTTGAGGATGCGCTTGAGGGCAGGGTTCCCGGCAACCGACGCATGGGAGGTGTCGCCGGGGGACGGTGCAGCATGCTCGGTCGGCGTATCCGCGGTAGCAGCCGACTGCGACGCGGCATGATCCCCGATGTCGGTGACCGCCTCGTCAGCCAGGGCGTTGACCTCGGCCAGGAGTGCGTCAATGTCTTGTTGGCTTTCGGCCATAGGATTCGATCCCCGGAACCCGACCCTTAGATGCCCGCCGCCATGGACCGTCGAGGAGCGTCGTGCAGGCGTTTACGACTCCGTCACCCGACGCGAACGGTTCATCGGTTCTTATCGGCCGATCGACGGGTGGACTTGACCGGCGGTGGCCGAGAGGGATCGACCGGCAAAAACAGGATTTCGCACTGACCCTTAAAAAGGTTGTTGTCGATGACGTGGAGTCCGGCCAGCCCTGTCCCCGATAACATCGTCAGGATCCTTCCCCGGCGTTCTCTGGCCCACCTGTGCAAGCTTTCAGCCGCAGAAAAAAGGTCTGCTCAAGCACATCACCCAGGCCGCGATTCGCGCGTGCCGCAGCGCGTGGGCCATCAGGGGCGGGAACGCGTGTCGGGCGGGTTCGTTCGCGGGCTCGCGGAGAGGGGGACGATGACAACGGCGTCGGCAGCCGCGGTACAGCGGCCGGCAGCGGTACGCTCCGTCCGCACGTTGAGCAGACCATTGGCGCCGCGTTGGACCGCTTCCGCCTTGAGGGCGATGAGGGCATCCTCCGGCGATCGAAACCCTTCGACGAAGACCGCCTCGACCTGCCGCACGATCCGATAGCCGACCAGCCGCGCGCCGGTGGAAGTGGCAATGATCAGCTTGGCCTGCTCGCGGCGATGTCGGTCGAGCTCCGCGTGGTCGATGTTGTACTGCGCAAGGCGCGGATGGATCCGCGGCGGCCTGAGCCGACGGAGGCGTCGCAAAAGTCGACCGGCCAGCACCTGAAAAAACCACAGAACGAGCAGCCCCGCAACGATCCAAACCAGTATCGCGCGATTCGTGACGAGCCACTCCTGAAGCGTCGTCAGCCAACCCTCAGGTTCGTCAAGCAATTGTTCCATCGTCTCGTTCACAGCGTTCCCCGCGCATGCTGCATCGTCTGGTTCAAGAAGCCTCGACCACCTCGTCCGCCCGGTAGGTCGTGCCGCGCCAGGTTGTGGTCGCCCGTCCACCGAGTCGCCGCATCGCGTTCAGGAGCATGCCGACGCAGATAACAACCCCCACAATGAACGTAGGCGTCCAGGCTGGATGCACGCGGCTGAGCTTGTAGAATCGGGCGATAACGCTCTGCTGGGCGGCGATTGCCGCAGACGAGGCGATCAAAACGCAGCGCCAGCCAAAGTCCAATCCGCTCCACCCCCATGCAAAGAGCGCCCCCAGCGCGATGAGGAAGCTGGCGTAGGGGAACACATTCATCAGAAGGAGCATCCGCAACGTGACAGCCAACCTGCGGAAGGTTCCGAAGCAGCCATAGAAAATCCGGCTCCATCCACTCCAGATCTGCCCGAATTCGGAGTACATACGGACCGTATAGAGCCCGTCGTTCTGGATGACGTACAACCGCCGACCCTTCTCCTTGCACAGCCGGGCCAGATGCATGTCCTCGTTGACCTCGGCGCGGACGGCCGCATGTCCGCCGATGGCCTCGTAGCAATCGCGCGACAGGAGCATGAACGCGCCGTTGGCGTAGGCTTCCTTGCAGAATGGATCGTTGACGCGCATCGGCGGGAACCAGAAAACCATCACCGCGCTGCATGCCGGCTGAATGATCCGCTCCCAGACCGTGTGGTTTTCGAGGTTCGGAAGGACGGACAGGAATTCGACGTGATGGTCGGTGGCGTACCGAACCGCGGCCGACAGGCTGCGCGGCGAAGTCTGGCGGCAGTCGGCGTCTCCAAAGCACAGCCACTGGCCGCGAGCGGCGGCCACACCTTCGCGCATCGCGTTGTTCTTGCCGAACCAGCCCTCCTTCAACTCATCGACGCAGAGCACCTTGAGCCGGCTGTCCGGCTGCTCGGACCGGAGCCGTTCGAGAACCTCGGCCGTGCCGTCCGTACTGCGATCATTGACAACGATGACCTCGAAGGACGGGTAATCCTGTTCGAGGAAGGTCCGGACGGCCGTCTCGATATTGGCCTCTTCATCCTTAGCCGCGAGCACGACGCTGACGAAGGGCGCGTCGGCCGGCCACCCGTCGCTGTCGTCGGCTGTCAGCGTCTCCACCATCCGTTGCCCCCGCCAGATAGTGATGTGGCGCGACAACCAGATGCATGCAACCGCTGCCAGAAAGGCGGCCCAGACCACCATGTCATCTGTCCCCATCCGAACGTTTCAAGCCAATGTACCGCCGGTCGGCATCGATCCATGCGAACCATCCGGGACAAGCAGTCCTATTCCAGACGGCTCTTTTCTCTGAAGACCTCCGCAGTGAACAGATAAACTTCGGTCTGCGGGTCTTTCCATGCTTCGGAGCGTAAACCAGCCTTGCCGGCACAGCAATACGAGAGGAACTGTTCGGCGTTCCATCCCTGCTCCGTGGCGACCTGCGGTAGAAAGCATCCGCTTCGCGGCCCATTGCGGACATAGATACCATGCACACCAGGTCGCAGCGACAAAGGATCGTCCGTGCGTGCCATCGTCGAGAGGACCGAAATTTCGATCGTCAGCGCATCGAGCTCTCCGAGCGTCACAGGCTGATCGCAAAACCGTTCGTCATGCAAGGCGGCGACGGCCATCTCCTGGACGGTCGAGCCCAGCCTGGCCCGCGGATGGAACCGACCGATGCAGCCGCGAAGCCGCCCGCTGTTTTTGAGCGTGACGAACGCCCCTCCGAAGTTCTCCGGTCCATCCAACTCCATGGGCACAGGCGGCAACGGCTCGCCGGCCAGATGCGCGCGGATGCTCTCGCGCGCCAGCTCCAGCAGTCGTTTCTGACGCGCCGCTTCCATTCTTGCCTCCCGTCCGTCGCTCAGCCGGCGTGGGATGGACCGCCCCCCATCCGCCCGAGCAGCATCGTCACGACAAAACCGGCCGCGGCCACCAGCGCTGCACGGGCGGCCACCCACGGCGTCGGGCCGCGCGGCGCGCGCGATCGCCAGAGATCGGCCAGGTGTGCCGCCAGCGCCTCGCCAGACAAGTTGCCGCCTCCATCGAGCTCCTCGCGCGCGGCGAACGCTCGCAGTACGTCATCCCCGTACTTGGACGCCACACGGTCGGCCGGTCTGGCCAGCAGGTCCGCACCGACAAGAATGTGCTCGATAAGCGAGCTTCCTGTCAATCCGTCCGCCCCGCGCATCCCGATGTCTCGCGCGTAGGCCTGCAACTGCGTGGCGCTCCGCTTGGCCAGAATCTTTTCCGTCGGCGGGCGATTGAATGGCCACAAGCCAAGCACGGACCCCAGCAACAGACCCAGGAGAAAGCCGATCGTGATTTTTTCATAACGGCGCAACAACAGCTTTAGCAGGTTGCTGAGGCCGACGATGCCGAGAACCGCGCCGATCCCCACAGGGATGATAATCCTCAAGGAGGCCCACTGCCCCATCCGCAGGTCGTCCACGGCCCCCAGGACGCGATCGTACTGGTTGAGGATGAGCAGCATGTACGACCCGCTGATGCCCGGCAGGACCATCGTCGTCGAGCCGACCAGGCCGGAGACGAAATCCATGGGCATGTTGCGCGGCAGCTCAGCGCCGGTGCGGAACAGGGCGACGCCCGCCATGACCGCAATGCCCAAGCCGGCCGCAACGACGACCGCCGGGCTCAGCCGGCCGATAAGACGCAGCAGCGTCGGGGTGCCGCCGAGCGTCAACCCGATGAACAGGGCGAACATGGCGGCCGGATAGGCGAACAGCAGGTAGAGGATGAGGCTGGACAGGCCGACGATCGCACCGGCCGCACTGGCCCCGAGCAGGCCCAGGAAGATCACCCTGCGGAGGCTGAAGCGCAGGGCGGAGATGTCAGCCACGGCTCCTATGAACTCTTCGTAGACACCCAGCGCCAGGACCATCGTTCCACCGGAAACGCCGGGGATCAGGTTGGCCGTCCCCATGAGCAGACCGGCCACCACCGTCCGGACACCGCCGGCCGGCACCAGTCCCCTGTCAGGCGTGACCGGATGCCGGTTGTCGGAGGCCGGGGCCGGCGGTTCCTGTGGGGTGCTTTGCGGCGAGCCGATGGACATAAAAATGATCTCCCCGGCACCAAGATCCTGGTGTCCAGCGAATGGCTGATGCTCCACCTGCCCGGCGCCCCTGCCCCGTCCGCACCTCCCCGCCTCGCAGGCCGGCCTGTTTCGCTATGTAGCCTTCTTCTAACCGAAAAGAGGGTGACAGGCGAGCCCGCCCGTTAGGCCCTTTTGGACGAGGGGCTCGCTCGGCGCGCGGAGGGACGGTACGGGATCGTCGGGTTGATTCGAGGGTAAGCAAAGCAGGCGACATAGCGTCGCGGCACAGTCGCGGGCGATGGAGCTTACGGCCCGGCAAGTACGTTACGGAGCCCTCTTCCCGGCCCACTGCCATTTACTGTCTGCGACTGCGCGTCGCCTGCAAAGCAGGTCGTAAAAAGCATGCCCTCACCCAAAAGGGTTCCAACCAGGGACGGCGAGCGTGGCCGCACCCACGTTGCCGCCCCAAAGACGCCCCGACCCGCCAAGGCGGAACGATTCAACGCGCGATGCGGGGATTCGATTGAGACCCTTGCGTTCTCGTGGCAGGGACGTATGATGATGGTTTCCGCACGCGGGCAGCCACGGCCGTCATCATGGTCGACTGCTCTGTGCAGCGGCGGGGCGTAGCTCAGTCTGGCTAGAGCGCTGCGTTCGGGACGCAGAGGTCGCTGGTTCAAATCCAGTCGCCCCGAGTCGCCGCAGGCGACTAGAGCAGGAGAGGGGAGAAAGTAGAGAGTAGAGAAGAGGCTGATGCCTCGACGAGCGAACCGGCGCTCGCTGGCGAAGTCCCGCAGCAAGTTCTTTTGCCGGCTGACCATCCGGTTTTTTGCCAGGCCGACATTCGCGGTGGCGCGCCACACCTGCCAGCCTGCCAGGAAGAGCTCCTGAACCGCGTCCTCGCAGCGGTGCTTGTCCCAACCGAGTTGGTACGGACATAACATCTTGTATACTATGGCCTTAGCGAAATCGCGCAGGTCATCGGGCGAGTCGCGTTTCATTGCATCCATGCCGCCTCCTTCCCGTGCAAGGGTGCCTATCCTACTCATCCACGGAACCTTGCCGTAACCCGACATGGAAACATGAGAATTTTTGGCAGGGATGGTGGCGAGCGGTTAATCCCTGCGGCAGGGCTAAAAAATGTCGCAAATCTGGAAAAAACTTGCCTCCTCCTGGGATACGGTTATACTGGCATAATGTAGGCTGGACTGGCAAGCTGGAGGGGCATCATTTCTTCGCCCAGTGTGCACGAAGCGCCCAACAGGGCATACGTCAAAGCGTGGAGCAGAGTCATGAACGCATTCAAAACATGGGTATCGGTTGGTGCGGTGGTGGTCGGTCTGCTGGCGGTTCCTGCGACAGCGGCCACCTTCGGCACAGGCGATAATCAGTTCACGATCGACTTTGTGACGATCTCGGGCGATGCGGGCGATCTGGGGAGCTGGTCGGCGGGCAGCGGGTATACGTTTACCGGCGTGAACCGTAGCGCCTACCGCATGGGCCAATTTGAGATCACCAACGACCAGTGGAACAAGTTCAAGGCCGAGCTGGGTGTGCCCGTGACGGGCGATCCCTTCACCGCCTACGACTTGGAGCCGTACTGGACGGGCACGAACGTCCCGACGAACGATGTGAGCTGGTACGAGGCGGCGCAGTTCGTCAACTGGCTGAACACGAGTACGGGCCACCAGGCGGCGTACAAGTTCACGGGCACGCAGGGTACCAGCAGCTACGCGCTGGCTACCTGGAGCGCCTCCGAGGCAGCTGGGGGGACAAATCTCTACCGCCACAAGGATGCGTTCTACTTTTTGCCCACAGAAGATGAATGGGTCAAGGCGGCCTACTGGAACGGGACGAGTCTTCAGACCTATGCCACCAAGCCCGGCGACACGCTGCACCAGGGCGACGGGGTGAGTGGGACGGGATGGAATTACTACGATGGCGGTTATGCCACCGACCCGTCCGGTCCCTGGGACGTCGGCAGCGGCAGCGAGGAGCTGAACGGGACGTTTGACATGATGGGCAACGTCTGGGAATGGATGGAAAGTCCGTACTACAGCGGTGACTATGGTACCACTTCCTTTCGCGGGCTGCGGGGCGGGTCGTGCTTCGGCACCGACCTCGGCCTCGCGTCCTCCTACCGGAACAACGACGGCCCGCTCTACGAGCTCGGCAATGTCGGGTTCCGTGTCGCCTCCGAAGTCCCTGAACCGTCGTGCGTTGTGTTGCTCTCGTGGGGTGGGTTGGTGTTGTTGAAGAGAAAGCGTCGGGTGTAACCCTTTTTGCTTTGATTCTCTTACCCTTTTCTTCTTTTCTTCGCCGCGAAGCGGCGCGCGATTTTTTTGAGCCATGCGCACACGCCGCAGCAGCGGGAATACCCGCAACGAGCCGCCGATCCTGCTGGTCAAATGGTACGACGTGACTAAATGGCTGCTGAAGCGTGTGGACAGCTTCCCCAAGAACCAACGTTTCATCTTCGGCCAGCAAATCGCCGACCGGGCGCTTTGTTCAGGGCTAACGGTCGCCCTCCGTCACGCCGCCCGGCCCAAACGTAAACGCCACTACCAACCCGTCCTCCCGTGGTGGTTTACTGCCAGCGCGCCTCGCCCCGAGTCGCCGCAGGCGAGTAGAGCAGGAGAGGGGAGAAAGTAGAGAGTAGAGAAGAGGCCGACGCCTTTACGACGGCCTCGATTGCTGTTTGCGCCGGGTTTGCTCACCTGCGGTCTCCTGCTCACCTGTTCTCCTGTTCAAGTCGGAATTCCTCATGGCCTTCATGTTCGAGAATCTTCAGGTCTATCAAAAGTCGGTCGATCTGGCAGACAAGGTTGCCAGCCTGACGGAAGGCTTTCCACGCGGATATTACTTTCTCGTCGACCAGTTGAACCGGGCAGCTCTTTCCATCGCAAATGGACGCACTCCAGGACCGTGCATTTTCCGCACCGCCGTGCCTCCGCGGCCGTGCATGGTTTTTCTAACGACAAGCCGGCCAAGGGCGTCCTACCGGGCTTACGGAGCCGTGGCACATGGGCACAAATTGTGCCCCCGTCGATAAGACACCCGTGCACCCGGTCCTCCAGTTGGAAGGCCAGTTACATGTACCCACGGGCGGGCGCATTGCGGGTCGCCGTACACCTCCCCTATGATGGCCCGGCGCGGGCAGACAGCAGGCAGCCGATACAATGCACGCAAATAAGTCCCCGGGGCGGGTTCGTCCGGGAAGCGAGGTCAGTGTGACGGTATCGACAGAGCAGCGGTGGGCAGCCATGGAGGCGGGGCTGGCGTTCCTGCGGTCGCATTCGACGGCCGAACTGCTCGAACGCGTCGGGCAGCGCGTGCCGGAGGCGGCCTGCTGCGACCCGACCGACAAGCAGGTGCTGCCCGGCTCCTTCGGCGGAGAGAGGCCCAACGACGGCGGGGACTTTTTGGCCGGCCTGGGACTGTTTTATTTCACGGAGGCCGGCCAACTCTTCCTGGACTGCACCTCCGGCCACTACCAGATGCTCTGGGGCTACAATCCGCCCGCACTCTGCGAGGCGGCCATCGAAGCCCAGCGGGCGGGTATCGTCTGGGACAACCACAGCAACATCCCCCAGTGGCCTGTCAAACAGCTCGCACGGCGGCTTGAAACGCTCGCCAATGTGTCAGCCGATGACGAACGGCTCGACAAGGTGCTCATCGGCGTGTGCACGGGCTCGTCGGCGTGTGCAGCCGCCCTGAAAATGCAGTTGAGCTACTACGAGCGTCGCCGCGGCGGCGAGGGGCCGCCCGTCCTGGTCGTGCTCGAAGGCAACTATCACGGCACGGACATGTTCACGCAGCGACTCCGCGGGATGTGGCGCGACTACGTCACGAACCTCGAGGTGGCAACCGTCGAACCGAACGACGCCGAATCACTGCGGGCGGTCTTCGCGCGGTACGGCCCGCGTGTGGCCGCGTTCTGGGCCGAGCCGGTCATGATGAACCGCGAGGCGATCCGCGTGCGGCCGGAGTATTTGAAACTCGCGCGCGAATGCTGCGACGCGGTCGGAGCGGTGATGTGCATCGACGAGATCCAGACGGGCTTCTGGCAGCCGCGCGTGTTCGTCTCGACCGAGCTGGGTTTCACACCGGACATGCTCGTAGCGGGCAAGGGGATGACGGCCGGCTTCCACCCGCTGTCGGCCCTGCTGTTTAAATCACGCTACGACCTGCTCGAACAGTACGACGCGCTGAACACGAACGGCGGGGCGCCGCTGGCCAGCTACGTCGCGCTAAGCAGCCTCGACATGCTGGAAGAGGCGGCCGACCGGATCGCACCTGTCGGCGACCGCGTGATGCGCGGCTTCGAGCGGCTCGCAGAAAAATACGCAGACCTGCTCGTCGAAGCGCGCGGCCACCGGCATCTGGCGGGCCTGAAGTTCAAGCGCGTCCAGGATGCCCTGGCGTTTCATCGGCGGACACTCGAGGCGGGGCTGTGGACCCGTGCGCACGCCTACCACGAGGGGCACAGTGCGGTCCTGACGAAACTGGGAATGGCCGCCGACGAAACGATCGTCGATTTCCTCGTGGACCGCTTCGACGCACTGCTGGCGTAGAGCCGCCATGGAGGGACGGCCGCTACGGAACAGGATGAAACGGCCGCCACGGGGGGACGGCCGCTACGAAGCGCGGACCCGCGTAGCGAATGCATGACCGATCGAGGGTGCATCGATGTGGCAGGAGACGACGCAACACGAGCGCAACCTGAGGATCTGGGACGAGCAGCTCGAAGACTTCGTCCCGGACCGCGTGCTCGACTTCCACGTCCACATCTGGGACCGCGCAACGGTAGGAGCGGCCGAGCCCTTTTCGTGCGGGGGGCATTCTCTGACCGAGTACGATTTCGACGACCTGCGCGAGGATCTGCGTTACGCCTACCCCGGCCGGCAGACGTCGGTGGTCTGTTTCGGCCTGCCCGACGTAACGTACGACATGGCGGCCAATAACGCCTGCGTGGCGGCCGGCTGCGACCACGCGCGGTTCTTCCCGCTGCGGCTGGTCGATCCGCACGAGGATCCGGACGCGGTCCGACAAGACGTGCTGCAGTCGCGCTTCGTCGGGTTCAAACCCTACCTCGACTACGTCCGCAAGGCTGACCCGAACGAGGTAACGATCCACGAGATGCTGCCGGCTCGTCTCATGCGCGTGGCCGACGAGCTCGGTCTGCTGGTCATGCTCCACATTCCGCGCAAGCAGCGGCTGGCCGACCCGGTCAACCAGACGCAGTTGTGCGAGCTGTGTGCGGCCTGGCCGCACGCCAAAATCGTGCTCGCCCACGTCGGCCGGGCGTATTACCTCAAGAACGTCGTCGGTCACCTCGAACGGCTCAAGGGTTTTCGGAACCTCTACTACGACGTGTCGATGGTCAACCACTGGGAGGTGCTCGAGCACCTGTTTTCCGTTGCGGACAGCGACCGCGTCCTCTACGCGACGGACACCCCGATCGCGCTGGCGGCCGGCAAGTCCGTCGAGATCAACGACCAGTATACGTACGTGACACCCCTCCCGTGGCACCTGTCGATTTCCGATGACCACGGCAAGCTCGTGTTCACGTCGTTTCTCTACGAGCAGCTCCGGGCGATCCGCAGGGCCGTCGAACGGCTCGACTTGCCACGCTCGTTCGTCGAGGGCATGTTCCACGAAAACGGGACGCAACTGCTGGAAAGCGTGCCACGGAAAGGGGGTCGGCGGATATGACCACGCTGGGTGTGGGCGTTCTGGGTTTCGGGTTCATGGGCAAGACGCACACCTATGCGCACCTGACGATCCCGCTCTATTACCAGCCGCCGCCGATCGCGTGCCGTCTCGTTTCAGTCTGCAGGACTTCCCCCGCGCAAATCGAGGCAGCGCGCGAGACAGGCCGCTTCGAACGATGCACGACCGACCCGCGCGAAGTTATCGAGGCCGACGACATCGACCTCGTCCACGTCTGCACACCGAACAGCGAACACTTTGCCGCGTTGGAGGCCGCCATCCGCGCCGGAAAGCACATCTACGTCGATAAGCCCGTGACGGCCAGCCTCGACGAGGCCGACCGGTTAGAGACAATGCTCGGCGACTACCGCGGCACGGCGCAGGTCGCGTTGCAGTACCGGTTCTTCCCGGCCGTCATGAAGGCGCGACAACTCATCGACGAGGGGTTCCTCGGGCCGGTAACGCATTTCCGAGGCTGCTACCTGCACAGCGGAAGCGTCGATCCGGGTAAGGCCGTCAACTGGAAATCGACGGCTGCGGCCGGCGGCGGCGTCATCCGCGACCTCGGTTCGCATATCCTCGACCTGCTCAACGATCTCATCGGGCCCTTCGAGGCGGTCCACTGCACGAGCCGGATCTGGGCAACCGAACGGCCGAGCCTTAAGAAACCGGGCACGATGATGACGATCGACGTCGAGGACGCGGCCGTTATGTTGCTGCGGTCGGCCGACGGCGGGATCGGCTGTGTCGAGGCCAGCAAAATCGCCACGGGCGCCGAGGACGAGCTGCGTTTCGAGATCCACGGCCGCCACGGTGCGATACGGTTCAACCTCATGCAGCCCAACTACCTCGAAATCTACGACGGGCGCCGGCCCGACGGCGCGCTCGGCGGGGAGTGCGGCTGGCAGCGGATCGCGGCGGTCCAGAAATACCCCCCGCCGGGAGGTTCTTTCCCCAGCTCGAAGTGCAGTCTCGGCTGGATCCGCAGCCACGTCCACAGCCTCTACAATCTGCTCGAGTGCATCGCGCAGGGCCGACCCGCCCGGCCGTCCCTGGCCGACGGGCTTTACCTCCAGCGCGTGCTCGAAGCCGTGCGCAAATCGGCTGACAGACAGCAATGGGTTGCGCTGCCGCAACCGGACCGAAGCTGAAGCAGTACCGATGGCACCTTTACGGAAGCCGACATCATGGACCGACCCAAAGTAGGCGTGCTGGCCCTGACACTCGAATTCTACGAACGCGGCGGATGGGGCCTGCGCGAGGGCCGTGAGAAGTTCGTTCGCGAAAAGCTCATCCCGCTTCTGGCACGCTCGGCCGAGGTGCGCTTCGATCGCGGGCTTTTCACGCGCCAAGACGTCGAGGAGACGATCCACGCCTTCGAAGCCGACGGCGTGGACGTGCTTATCGTCGTTCTGCTTACTTACGCGCCGAGCCTGATCGCCGCGCCCGCCCTGAAGCGTACGCGGTTGCCGATCGTCGTCTGGAACACACAGGAGCTTTTCGCCGTCGATGCATCCTACGGCGACCGGGAATTGGCCGACAACCACGGCGTGCACGGCACGCACGACCTGTGCAACGTGCTCGTCCGTGCCTCCGTACCGTTCGACTACGTGACAGGCCATGCGGATGATGCCGATGCGGCTGACAAGATCGACGGCGCGGTCCGTGCCGGATGTGCCGTCAGCCGGCTTCGCCGCGCGCGGCTCGGCCTGATCGGCTACCCGTTTCCCGGCATGGGCGACTTCGGCCTGGATACGACGCAGATGGCCATGACGCTCGGCTGCGCGTGGGAGGCCATCGGAATCGACGCGTACCATACGCGGGCTGACAAATGCGACGAACGCGACGTCGCTCAGCTCGTCACCGCGTACCACGATCGCTACGACGTGGCGGCCGACGTGACGGAGGACGACCTGAAAGACGCGGCGCGGGCGGAGATCGCGCTGCGCAGCCTCGTACGCAACCATCGGCTCGACGCCTACAGCTACCAGTTCCTTGCGTTCGGTGACGATCCCCGCACACAGACGCTGCCGTTCGTGGCCGCCAGCCGGCTGCTCGGCGAGGGCGTCGGGTTCGGCGGAGAGGGCGACCTCATCTCCGCAGCCTGCTCAGCCATGCTCCACGCGCTGCAGCCGCCAGCCAGCTTCAGCGAGATGTTCACGATCGATTTCGCGGGCAATGCCGTCCTGCTCAGCCACATGGGCGAGGCGAGCGTCGCGATGGCCCGGACGGACCGCAAGGTTCCCCTCGTCCGCCGCCCGGAGCCGATCGTCCCGATCCGGGGCAACCAGCTCGTGCTCGTGCCGACGTTCACGCCCGGCGAGGCGACGCTGACGGCCCTGACGTTGACGGCCGGCCAACGGTGGCGGATCATCGCGTCCCGCGTCACGATCGAGGACTTCGGCCCCCTCGACGGATTGGCCGTCCCGCACACGAAGATCCGGCCGAGCGGCGACGTACGCGACTTCCTGACAGCCTACGGAAAAGCGGGTGGTCCGCACCACCTGGCGATCTGTTTCGGCGACGCGCGGGCCAAACTCGCAGCCGTCGCCTGCCACCTCGGGGCCGACTACGTGGAGATCTGAACGATAATGCTGCTGGGCCTCGACCTGGGAACGACGAACGTCAAGGCGCTGCTCGTCGAGGAAGACGGCACGGTCCGCGCCCAGCAGGGATCCAGGCCGATCGACGTCAAGCATGTGGCCGACGGCGGCGTCGAACAGGATATCGAGCAGGTCTGGCGCGCGACCTGCGAGGCGATCGCGCAGGCCGGCGCGGGCGACGCCATGCGCGACGTCCGCGCAGTCGGCGTATCCAGCCAGGGCGGCGCGCTCCAGCTCCGTACGCACGACGGGCGGTGCGTCGGGCCAGTCATCAGCTGGCTCGACGGAAGAGGCCATCCGTTCGACCGGAAGCTGACCGAACAGTTCGGCCCCGAGTGGTTCGCAGCACGCGTCGGCCACGCCGGTAGCGGGGTGGCCGTCGGGCAGATCCTGCGATTGCGAAAGGCCTCTCCGCCCGTCTTGACGGACAAACATTGCATCGGGTTCGTGGGCGACACGATCGTCGAGCGGCTCTGCGGGCGCGCGGCCCACGACCACTCCTCGCTGTCGATCGCGAACCTTTACAACCCCACGCTGCGCAGGGCCGACCCGGACGTGCTTGCGGCACTCGCGCTCGACGACGACCGACTGCCCGACCTGCTGGCCGCCACCGAGCCTGCCGGCATGGTGACGGAGGAGGCCTCGAAGCAGACGGGCCTGCCGACGGGGATTCCCGTCACGCCGGCCGTCCACGACCAATACGCCGCAGCCGTCGGTTGCAACGCGCTGGCGGCCGGCGACGTGATGTTCGGCGCGGGGACGGCCTGGGTGCTGCTGGCCATCGGGGACCGCCCTGTGGCCCCGGTCGCGCCGTTGGCGTGGGTCTGCGACCACGTGGTCGAGGGCTGCTGGGGGCAGTTGCTCTCGCTGATCGTCGGCGGGTCGGTCTTCCGGTGGGCGCTGGCGATGACTCAGTTGGCCGACGCACCGGCCGACAAGATCGACGAGCTCATGGAGCGGATCGCGCCCGGTTGCGACGGGCTGAGCGTTTTTCCGTTCCACGACGGAATGGGTGGTTCCCGCCGGCTCACTGCGGGCCAAGTGCGCGGGCTTCGCCTCGCGCACGGGCCCGGCCATCTGTTGCGCGGCTGCGTGGAGGGACTTTCTTTCGAGCTGGCCCGCCAGTTGGGTTGGCTGGCCGACGCGGGCTGTGTGGGGCAGCGCCTCGTGATGTGCGGCCGAGCGGCCGGCACGCGCTGCACGCCGCGAATCGTGGCCGACGTGACGGGTCGGCCTGTGAGCGTCCCGGCCCACACGGAGGTCAGCGCGTTCGGGGCGGCCGTACTGGCGCGGTGCCTGGCCGAGCCCGGCGCATCGCTCGAAACGCTCGCCCACGGGATGGTCGGCACGGCCCGCTCGTTCGAGCCGTCGGCGGCATGCGAACGCTACAGCGAACTGCTCGACAGATACGTCGCCGCTCTCGACACGGACGTGAAAAAACCGTAAGCACCGCTTGCATCAAGGCGCTGTTGCCTTGCAGGAAAATGCGCCTTATTGGGTGAGACCTTGTTGGGTGAGACTTGTTAGGTGGGGCCTTGTTGGGTGGGACCTTATTGGGTGAGACTTGTTAGGTGGGGCCTTGTTGGGTGGGACGGGCGTCCCGCCCGTCGTGGTGAGGCGCGATTGACGGGCAAGATGCCCGTCCCACCCGGCAAGATGCCCGTCCCACCCGGCAAGATGCCCGTCCCACCCGGCAAGATGCCCCTCTCAACCGGTATCAATGAGGATCCTCAATGAACCTGATGATAACGCCCCTGGCGGCGACGGAGGCAGCGGGCTTTGAGCTCGGCCTGTGGGACTATGCCGCGTTCATCGGCTACTTCGTCATCCTCTCGGCCGTCGGCCTGTGGGCGGGCCGACGAAAAAAGGATCACTCCGACGAGTATTTTCTCGCAGGGCGCACGCTGCCCTGGTACGTCGTCGGCTGCTCGTTCATCGCCTCGAACATCAGCGCCGAGCACTTCATCGGGATGATCGGCGCCGCGTTCGTCTTCGGCATCTGTGCAGCCATGTTCGAGTGGGGCAACGTCCTGACCTTCTCGATCCTCGTCTGGATCTTCATCCCGTTTTTGCTCAGCTCGCGCGTCTTCACGACACCCGAGTTCATGGAGCGCCGCTTCAACAACACCTGCCGGCAGTTCTTCGCGATCGTCACCGTTTTGACGAACGTCGTGGCCTTCCTGGCGGCCGTCCTCTACGGTGGCGGACTCGCGCTTCAGCGCATGTTCGAATGGAACCTCTGGACGGGTATCCTGGCGGTCGGCATCGTCGCCGGCGGCTGGGCGATCTACGGCGGGCTGCGCACCGTGGCGTGGATGGACCTGTTCACGGTCATCGTGATGATCACCGGCGGGCTGCTGGTCACCGCCCTGGGGCTGATGGCCCTCGCGCCCGACGGCAGCTCGCTGCTGGAAGGCGCCCGCGTTATGCTCGAGCGCAACCGCGCGGCCGAGGGCGTCTACAAGGAACTCGTCGAACGCGTCGCGCCGGCACTGGCGGGCCGCGACACGTACAACAGGCTCTCGGTGATCCAGCCCATTACGCACACCCTCGTGCCCTGGCTGGGACTGGTCTTCATCGTCTTCAGCGTGAGCATCTGGTACAACGTCATCAACCAGTTCATGATCCAGCGCGTCCTGGGTGCCAGGAACATGTACCACGCGCGGATGGGAATCGTGCTGGCCGGCTACCTGAAGATCATCCTGCCGGCCATCGTCGTCGTCCCCGGCCTGATCCTGTTCGCCTACGACCCCTCCCCGATGGGCCTGCCCTTTGCCGAAATCGCCACCGAGGCCGACAAAGGCTATGTGACGATGCTTCAGATGCTCATCCCCATCGGGCTGCGGGGGGTGTTCCTGGCCGCGCTGTTCGGTGCGATCCAGTCGACCATCCAGGCCGTGATCAACTCCACCTCGACCGTCTTCACGATGGACATCTACAAACGGATGCTCGTCCCCGATGCGCCGGAGCGCCACCTCGTGCGCGTGGGCCGCCTGTCAGCCGTCATCTTCCTCCTTTTGGCCGTCGGCCTGGCACGGCTCATCGCCGAACTTCAGCAGGGGCTTTTCGAGTACATCCAGACTCTGTATGCGTTTTTCGCGCCGCCGTTCGGGGCGGTCTTCCTGCTGGGCATCCTCTGGCGGAGAATCAACGCCGCGGGGGCGACGGCCACGCTGTTCGCCGGCTTCGGCCTTTCACTGGCGATCAAGCTCTACCTCTGGCAAAACCCCGATCAACTGCCGTGGCTCGAACCGTTCATGATGCAGGCGACGGTCAGCTGGCTTTTTTCGATGGGCGTCTGCATCGCAGTCAGCCTGGCGACCGCACCGCCGCCGCCGCAACAGGTGACCGACGAACTGACAATCAACTGGCGCACGATCAACCTCTGGGGCGGCCTGGGTGCGCACTGGTACACGAACGTCGTCCTCTGGTGGGGGCTGTTCGTCGCGCTCGTCGTGGCCCTGATGATCCTGTTTTCCGGGGCCGTCTGGTGACCGCCGCTTCGTCGCGGACCGCACACGAACGGTTGGGGGTCGTCGCATGACGCCGGCGTTTTGTTGGGAGTATTGACGGATGATGAATCACGATCTGCGAAACAGCGCTCGGACACGCCGCCAGGTGCTTCGCGAGCTGATGGGGGCATCCCTGGCGGCCGGTGGCGTACTGCCCGCCATCGCCCGCGGCCAGACGGCTGACGCGCCGCCTCCGGGACCGCCCGGCTCCAGCCAGATCAGCGGGGTGCTTCCCCGACTCAGCGTCAGTGCGGGCCTGACAGGGCCGCGCACCGAGTCCGGCATCGGCGCGCTCATGCCCTGGGGCGACCGACTCTGGTTCGTTACCTACGTGGCCCACACCGCGAGCACGGGCAGCCGGACGGGACTCTACTGGGTCGACGAAAACATGGTACTCCACAAGCATCCTGCTTCCGTTGTCGGCACCTACGCCAACCGGTTCGTGCACGCGCCGTCCGAGCAGATGTTCATCGGCCCGCACGTGATCGACGCCGACAACAACGTACGCACCCTGCCCGAGCTGGCCGACCATCGTCTTACCGCGACGATGGCACACCTGACGGATCCGGTTCGAAAAGTCTATATGCTCTCGATGGAGTCGAAACTGTGGGAAGTCGATGTGCAAAGCCTCGAGAGCCGGTTGCTGTTCACGCTGAACGAGGACCTGAAACTGCCCGCCGGCTCCAAGGCGCATTACAAAGGAGGGTTCACAACGCAGGACCGGGTGATCGTCGGCAACAACACATACCGCGAGCCTGACGAAATCTCAGGCATTTCCTCAGGAGGCCGGCTTGCCGAATGGGACGGCCGGGGAGCGTGGAACATCATCGAGGAATGCCCTTTCACCGATATCAACGGCTCTCCGATTTCGGGCGAGGCGACGGCGCTGGCTGTCGGCTGGGATCGGGGCTCCGTTCTGCTCCAAGTGCTGGCCCGCGGAAAGTGGACGCGCTATCGACTGCCCAAGGCATCACGCTGCTATGATCACGCATGGTACACCGAGTGGCCGCGCATTCGGGAGGTCGAGACCGAGCGTTTCCTCATGGACATCCACGGGATGTTCTACGAGTTGCCGCGGCAGGCCTACGGGGGGCGCTACTTCGGCGTTAAGCCCGTCTGCCAGCACCTGCGCATGGTGCCGGATTTCTGTTCGTGGAAGGGGATGCTCGTTCTGGCAGGGGACCAGAACACAGCCGTCGGGGAGAACCGGCTGATCGGCGAACCGCAGTCCAACCTCTGGTTCGGTAAGACGGACGACCTGTGGAGCTTCGGCAAGCCGCAAGGTTGGGGGGCGGTCTGGGCAGACACATCCATCGAGGCGGGTGAACCCTCCGACCCGTTCCTGATGACCGGCTTCGAGCATAAGTGCCTCCACCTGGCCCACGACGCCCCCGATCCGGTCACGTTCACCATCGAAGTGGATGTGGTGGGCAACGGCTCATGGTGGACATACGAACAATTGCGTGTGGCCGGCAACGGGTACCGCTGCCACGTCTTCCCGACGGGTTTTTCCGCGCACTGGGTCCGGATCGTGGCCGACAAGCCTTGCAAGGCCACAGCGCAATTCGTGTATACGTGAGCCGGCACACGGCAGCCGGAGGAAACACGTGGCAAGCCTGCGATTCCCGCAAACCTGCATGGATGTAAGGTTTTAAATGAACGCGAACGTCATGATTGCGACGGCTCTCTGGTTGGCCGCGGCGGCCGCCTGTTACGGATCCGGGCAACCTCCTATTCAAAAGCCCGACCGACCGAACTTCCTCGTCCTATTAACCGACGACCAGCGGGCCGACGCGATGGGCTGCTCCGGCAACCCGAACGTTCGTACGCCGCACATCGATACGCTGGCGGGCTCCGGCGTGCGATTCACAAACGCCTTCGTGACGACATCGATCTGCAGCCCGAGCCGGGCCGCCCTGCTGACCGGCCGATACGGCAGCACCAACGGCGTCACAAGCCTGAGCGGAGCGCCCCTGAACCCTGGAGTGCCAACATGGCCCCGGGCGCTGAAAGCTGCCGGTTACCGGACCGCGGTGATGGGCAAGTGGCATCTGGCGGATACCCCCCGGTCGGTCGGCTTAACCCAAGCCCGCATAT